>Ga0256407_10000165_pt1 | contig 167427 bp, 150 predicted proteins | sample RumenRJG_04DNA_FD_193489 | JGI IMG/M metagenome (GOLD analysis project Ga0256407, IMG submission 193489) | Bovine rumen microbial communities from Lethbridge, Alberta, Canada - RJG_04 | ecosystem: Host-associated > Mammals > Digestive system > Stomach > Rumen | place: Canada: Alberta... | reverse complement strand
CCATATGTGAATTGTCAAGGTGCTCCGATCTCATACGAGATCGGGGTATATTTTATGGGCAAACGCCCTTGTACCTGTAGTTGCTATATGAGCGGCCGCGCTACCGCCGAATTATTTTGCGCTTACGGTAATACGAAACAATATGTTGTATTATGCAATGTATATGATAAAATGAGCAAGTGTAGCTTTTTAGGTTGATCGGAGGATAGTCTGGAGTGATTATAGTTAGAATCAGAGGTGGATTGGGGAATCAATTGTTTGGATATGCATTTGCGTCATTCCTCAAGACGCTTTCGGAAGATGTTTTTGTAGATGTCAGTGAATACAGTTGTTTTCAGTGCCATGACGGACTCGAAGTCAGCAAGATTTTTTCGGTGGATTTTCCAAATGCGAGCACCGGGGATATAATGCGGTGTTCTAATTATATCCCGATCCCGTTTAGCGGGAAATTAGGTATTGCTTTGTTTGAGCTTGAATTGAGACGTGGTCGGATCGCTAAGAAAATATGTAAAAAGGAAACACATATCCATGAGGATGATATAAACAAGTGGGGTTCTGATGAGATCATCCGATTTGTGAAGGAAAACCTGGATAAAGACCTGTATTTTGACGGTTATTGGGGCGGAAGTTATCCTGATTATGTAAAATATCTTGATGATACATGGTTGGAATTTCGGGATGATTATACGTCAAAGTATGTGGAGTATACTAACGGAATGGATTTTGAAAAAGCGTGTTCCGTTCATGTCAGAAAGGGCGATTTTACCGGGACTTCACTGGATACATGCGACAGTGATTATTTTTCAAGAGCAATGGAATATATTGACAGTAAACGGGACGGGACGGTTTTTTATGTTTTTTCCGATGAGCTTGATAAGGCTTGCGATATTATCGGCAGAGGTCCCAATATAGTTTACGTGGACACTTCCAAAGAAAAAACCGCGGGACTAGCTATATGGCTTATGTCACTGTGCCGCGATAATATAATACCGAATTCCTCCTTCTCATACTGGGCATCAAGATTGAACAGACACCCCGATAAAATAGTGATAATGCCGCAGATATTTGAGCAATTCAAGTTTGAAAAGGATGTATTGCTTTAAATGAAGACCAATATATTATTTAGCATTATTCTTCCGGCATATAATGTTGCCGATTACATCACTACCGGTATTGAAAGCGTCATAGCTCAGAAATATGGTAATTGGGAACTTATTATAATCGACGACGGCTCTACGGATGAAACAGGGAGGATATGTGACGAATACGCCCAAAAGGATGATCGTATTATTGTTGTTCACCAGGAAAATGCAGGCAGGTTGAAAGGGTGGCAGAAGGCTGCCCGGATGTCTAAGGGAGACTATATCTGCACTGTCGATGGGGATGACTGGGTTGAAGATGAGCTTCTTCAGTTTTTGTACGATAATCTGTCAAAACGCGATGTAGATATAATATGCTATGAATATTTTACACACATGTCGGACAAGTGCGGTAAAGTCACAGTAGTAGAGGATTATTACAAAAGGGACGATGAGTTCTATGTAGCCGGGGACAGTTTACTCGACTTTGTTCTGGTGACGAGTTACCATTCGGACTGGGGAAAGTGCTTCAAACGTTCACTGTTTGAGTATTCTCAATATGAGATTGACACGTATGAGAAAAACAGGATCATATTTAATACCGATCTCTATCAGGTGTTGCCGCTTATATGTAACAGTAACGAGGTGTTGATGAGCAGTCGGGGATTAATTCATTACAGGGTCCATCCCGGAACAATGTCTAATTCAAACAGAGATATACTATCCCAAATAGTAAATGTTTTCGATACGATCGAATTTGTGCTGGCTTGTATGCTAAATAGAGGCAAACTTACTCCTGAAAGAGAAAAAATGGCATACTATGAGTGTATGAGACAGTTCTACCCGAGAGCCAGACAGACTGTAAGAACGTTATTTAGAGGCCGCAAATACCGGTCGATTGTAGCAGAGCATAGTTTTTACGGTAGATTTATCGGATTCTTTACTGTTAAAGAAGTGATTCGTTATTGCAGGAACAGAAAAAAAGGTGTTCCGTCCACGTTATTGTATTATTTGGCTTTCAGGATGATGATCGGGGGTGAGCGGAATGAAACGTAAGTGCCTCATGGTTGCGCCGGCAAATGGCGCATGGTCATACAATTTCGCCGTTCTGTTATCGTCGGAATTTGAGTTAACGGTATTCAGCTATAGCCCTGAATCGGAATCGTATAAGAGAAAACTTGAAGACAAAGGGATAAAGACGGTTCCGAATACCCAATTTGCGTTTCCTCTGACAAGTATATTCTCTAAGATCCGCTTTTTTCTTATGATCACATTTGCGTTTGCAGGACTGGGTGGGTATGATGTTATTACCTTCCAGTACGTGGATCCGGTATATATTCTTGCGTCAATGCTGATCCCGGGTCGTGCGCGCAAAACGGTTATATCATATTGGGGAAGCGATCTTTTTCATGCAACACCACAAAGGCTTAGGATGTTAAAAAATGTGATCAACAGAGTGAAATGTGTCGCATTTGATAATATCGATCTGATGACAGGATTTAATAAGGCATATCCTGCCAACCGTGCTACAAAAGAAGTAGCTCTGTTACCGCTTCCTATTTTGGATACTATAGATAGGCTCAGGACTTCTTTTTCTTCCGCAGGGACATATTGCATTGACGGCAAAACAATACGCTCCGACAGGACCATAGTTTCAGTTGGCTACAACGGTGGCGATTGGCAGAATCATATTCCCGTTATACGATCGATTTGTAAAATGGATCAAGAGCATAGAGATGGCATATTGATCCTTTTGCAGGCAACATACTCATACGATGCAGAATATATGAGCATTATTACGGGGATGCTCGATGATGCCGGCATTGAATATGTTCTGTTTAACAATTATTTGTCAGAAGAGGATGTTGCCGCGATCAGACTGATAGTTGATGTTCACATCAATGCACAGGTATCGGATGCGTTTGCCGGAAGCGTGTGTGAGTATTTATACTCCGATACTATACTTCTTAATGCGAAGTGGCTCCATTACGGAGAGTTTGATGAATACGACTTTTCTTTTCTTGAGTTTGACGAATATGATCAGATTCCGCAGAAGCTGGTAAGTGTACTTGATGGGCAGTGTATAATCGATCATAGAGCAAACAGAGAACTCGTTCGTAAGCTTCGTGGCGTGGACGAATGTATGGTAAAATGGTTTGATATTCTCAATAAATGAAACGGGGATTCGTGATGGACGATAAAACAGCTATTATACTTGCGGGAGGAAAAGGAACGAGATTGTATCCGTATACGGTTGCCATTCCCAAACCGCTGGTTCCGGTAGGAGAGAAGCCTATACTTGAGATAATGATCATAAGGCTTGCCAAGCAGGGATTTAAGAGACTGATCATTACCGTAAATCATCAGGCCGATATTATCATGGCTTATTTTGGAGACGGAAGTAAGTGGGGTGTTTCGATCGAGTATTCGTTGGAAGATAAGCCGCTTGGGACTATGGGTCCGATCGGGCTGGTAAAGAATCTTCCCGAGGCATTTCTTGTCATGAACGGAGACGTTATGACAGATCTTGATTTCACTGCTTTACTGGAAGATCATATCAAGAGCGGTGAATTGTTTACCATATCGTGTCATAAGAGAACACAGAAGACTGATTACGGAGTACTTCACGTTAGTGATGGGATTCTGACGGGTTTCGAAGAGAAACCTGTTAATGATTATCTTGTAAGTATGGGAGTATATGCTGTATCACGACAGGTGGTGGATCATATCCCTAATGACATTTATTACGGATTCGATGATCTGATGATGGCTTTGTTAAGTGATGATATACCGGTCAGAGTCGTGGAACATCAAGGGTATTGGATGGACATAGGAAGACCTGATGACTATGCAAAAGCTACGGATGATGTAGAAAACGGGAGATTTGATTATGTATGATATACCCTTGTTTGATCTGAATTTTGATGAAAAAGAGGCTTTGGCCGCAGCGGATACGATAAGATCGGGTTGGATATCGATGGGGCCAAAATGTTCGGAACTCGAAGAAAGGTTCGCGAAGATGATGGGAAGCAGATATGCTTGTGCCGTTACGAACTGCACCGCGGCGCTTCATCTTGCGTGTTTGGCTTCAGGACTGGGAGAAGGTGACGAGGTTATATGTCCTTCTCTTACATTTGCAGCCACCGTCAACTGTATAAGATACGTCGGCGCAACCCCGGTATTTGCGGATATATGCGGTATAAACGATCTGTGCTTGGATCCGCGTTCGGTGGAGGAACTTATTACCTCAAAGACAAAAGCGATCATTGTGATGCATTATGCGGGATTTGCATGCGATATGGATTCTGTCATGAGCATTGCGGATAGGCATGGTCTTATCGTTATAGAAGATGCGTGTCATGGTCCTTTGTCGGAATACCACGGCAAGAAGCTGGGGACTATAGGCAAGGTCGGATGTTTCAGCTTTTTTTCCAATAAAAACATCAGTACGGGAGAAGGCGGGATTCTTGTCACGGACGACGAAGAGATATATAACAGGATCAGGCTCCTTAGGTCACATGGTATGACTACAACGTCATATCAAAGGTCGCAGGGCCATGCAACGAACTACGATATTGTTGATATAGGATATAACTACCGCATGGACGATATCAGGGCATCTATTGGTATTACGCAGCTTGATAAACTGGAGCCGGATATAATTAAGCGGGACAGTGTAAGGAAGTGGTATTTGGAAGGACTCTCAGGGATAGACGCACTTGCGGTTCCTTTTGCTGATAATGAGGAGTTTTGCAGCAACTACATCTTTCCGGTGGTTTTGAAGGATTCGGACAGTAAAAAACGGGACCATATAAGAACCGTTCTCGGTGAGAATGGAATACAGACAAGCATTCATTATCCCGCCGTCCACAGGTTTTCGGCATATAAAAAATACAGCAGATCATTACCAAACACTGAATATGTTACGGATAACGAGATCACACTTCCGATGTATGCAAGACTTCAGGAGAATCAGATCATATTTATTTGTGATATAATCAGAAAATTACTATAGGATATACTATGTGGCTATTAAACGAGATTAAAAACAGAAAAGACTGCCATGATATTGCTGTCATCCACAGAGATGATTCTTTAACATATTCCGACCTGTGGGATCATGCCGGAAGGATTGCCTCGTGGATCAGTGAAAAAGCTGATACAAAGGCTCCCGTTTTGATATATGGAAACAAAGATATCAGGATCGTGGAAGTGATGATCGCTTCACTTATGACCGGAAGAGCGTATGTTCCGATCGATGTGACTTTTCCGAAAGAGAGGGTTGAGCAGATCGCAAAAATCACTAAGGCAGAGATCATTGTAAATCTGTCAGGTGTATATGCAGACTTTAGCCTTGTTGCACATTGCGCAGATATAGCTGCCGTTGACGGTATCTGCAGCAGTTATCCTTTTTCTGATCATGAAGATGATTGGGTACAGGGGGATGATAACTGCTATATCCTGTTTACTTCGGGAAGTACAGGGGAGCCGAAGGGAGTACAGATATCAAAGAACAATATCATAAACTTTGTTGACTGGTTCGCAAAAACGGCTGACACGAAAGGTAGTACCGTCCTTAATCAGGTATCATATTCTTTTGACGTGTCGGTTATCCAGCTTTATATCTATCTTCCGATGGGAAAGACGTTGTTCTGTATAGATAAGGAAATGATCGCGGATTTCGGATCATTATTTGAGCATCTGTCTTCCAGCGGAATCGCTTCGTGGGTTTCGACACCTGCTTTTATTGAGATGTGCGCGGTTTATGAATCATTCAGTTCTGCACTTCTTCCGAACCTTGAGAAGATCATACTTGCAGGAGAAGTTTTGACAAAGAAGCTTGTCAGGACGCTTTGGGACAAGTTCCCGGGCGTTGAAGTCATTAACGGATATGGGCCGACAGAAGGAACAGTGCTTCTGACATGCTGCACTATCAATGATCGAATGGTATCGGATAATGATAATGAATTGCCGATAGGTTATATCCTGGATAATGCCGAATACAATATAGACACATCGGTTCGCATGGAAGATACGCCCAAGTCGGGTGAGACTGCAAAGAGGGGAGAGCTTGTTGTCAAAAGCGCCAGCATCAGCAAGGGATACTTTAATAATCCGGAGGCGACTGCCAAGAGCTTTTTTAAAGACGATGAAGACCGGTTTATGTCATACAGGACAGGGGATATAGTATATGAGATAGGCGACTTGATATATTACTGCGGCAGGAAGGATTTTCAGATCAAGCTCAACGGATACAGGATTGAGCTGGATGATATTTCTGAGAATATCAACAGGATCGATGAGGTGAGCAACAACGTAGTACTTCCGGTTTACAGGGACGGAAGAGTGTCCCACCTTATCGCATTTATTGTACTAAAGAATGATTTGGGAATGTCTGCTGCAAAGACTTCGGTTTATTTAAGAAAGGAACTCGGCAAGCTGATCCCGTCTTATATGATCCCGAAGAAAATGGTCATTCTCGACAGCTTTCCACTTAATGTAAACGGTAAGATAGACAGAAAAGCCTTAATGGAGAAGTATTCATGATCACTATACCGCAGTATGAGACCTTATTTTCTGTATATATCACTGCGGTTGCGCTTATTCCCTGCATTATCCTTTGTTTTTGGGGGAAGAAGTACAAAGTGCTCGACCTGGCCATAAGCGTGTTATTCATTGCGCTTTTCCTTGGCGTTAACTCAATCAGGATGTTTGAGTTTGTCGGCTTTGTGATATATGAGACGATCCTTATTTATTGTTTTTTGCTGATCAAGAAGAAGCATGCGACAAAGTCGTTGTTTTATTTAACCATGATTCTGTCCATGATACCGATACTGGTCGTTCGAATCAGTGTATTTAAGCCGGAGATCAAGGATCTTATTGGCTTTACCGGATTGTCCTATATGTGCTTTAAGATATGGCAGATACTGATTGAGATCCATGACGAGAAGATAGATAAGATCGGTATTGTGGATCTATGGCTTTTTATCCTGTTCTTTCCCTCATTTACATCCGGCCCGATCGCGAGATACCAGAGCTTTGTTCAGTCATTTGACGAGGATATAAGAGATACATATTCAAAAGAGTATTTCGTCCCCGGTATCAAGAGGATATACCTGGGGCTTTTCTATAAACTGGCTGTTTCTTTTTTTATAAATGAGTTTATAATGTCGAAACTGTCAAATGAGGGATCATTGTATGAATACATAGTATATATGTATTCGTACACGCTATTCCTGTTTTTCGACTTTGCAGGGTACTCCAACATAGCAATAGGAGTCGGGCAATTGATGGGTATTAAACTTCCCGAGAACTTCAATAAACCGTTCCTTGCCGGCAATATGAAGGAGTTTTGGGCAAGATGGCATATGTCGCTTTCGACCTGGTTTAGTGATTATGTTTACGGCAGGGTTACGCTGGCAGGTGTCAGATCCGGATTGATCAGGAATCCAAAGATGGCAAGCCGTGTTGCATATATGGTTACTATGCTTTTGATGGGATTGTGGCATGGTTTTTCATTGCATTATATTATATACGGGTTATATGAAGGCATTCTTCTGGTAGTATCTGACTGCTGGATTAAATCGGCAACCTACAGGACGGTTAGGAAGAAGAAGTACTATAATCTGATATCAAGGGTTATTTGTTTTCAATTCATAGCATTTGGAATGCTTTTGTTTTCCGGGAGGTATATATTTGATGCATAGGAACAAAAGCTCTCAGAAGTAAGATGGAGGATCATCAGATGGATAAACACGAGGAGATTGTAAGAAAGATACTGGAAAGTACATGCGAGACTGATGAGATATTCGAAGATTATGATATGGATCTTCTGGAGGCCGGGTATCTTGATTCATTTTCACTGCTCAACATAATTATCGAGCTGGAAAATGAAATGGGATTAAAACTTCAGCCCACGGACATCAGACTTGAGGATGTCAGTTCCGTAAACAAGTTTATTGCTTTTCTGTCCGATAAATAAACATGCAATATGTAAGATCACTGATATTATACATAGCGATAGTTATACTGGGATTGGTCTCGTTCTATTGCGGATTATCTGCCTGGCTGGATCATGGGATAAGCAAGTGTTACCTTCGAGATCCTTCGGCATTTAACCATATGCAGGGGGTTGATGAAAAGGATAAGGGAGATGCCCTGCTTGAACAGACACTTTCGCAGGCCAACCTTGTTCTTATGGGTTCATCGGAATTATCATCACCGGTGGATGAGAACCCTGCGCACCTGTTTCCAAATAATCTGTATGAGACAGATGTGACCATGATCGGGCATGCAGGTGTACAGAATGCCATCCATGCGATGACTCTCGGCTCGGCAAACTCTGAGCTTTTTGCCAACAAGGATGTGGTGATGATCGAGTCTCTCCAATGGTATATGGATGAGGATACGGATCCCGGAGCTTTTTTCTCCAACTTTTCGGAACTTCATTTTTATGAGTTTCTGTATAATGACAAAATATCGCCTGCAAACAAGGAGTACCTTTGCAGAAGGTATATACAGATGGAGCAGAAGAATTTCGCTGATGGATACGAGGTTATAGGCGATCATATTGTTCACGATGATCCTATATCCAAGTTTGTATCAGGGCTTTTTGGTGTACTGAAGGGAAGCGGATACAAAATGTTTGAGGGGAGCCTTACATTCCCTGAAACATATGTATTGGCTGATCTTTATGTTTCTGATTCGATTGCAGGAAGAGGCGTGTATTATATCACAAGACCGTATTATTGGATGCGTCATAAAGTTCTTAGCCTGAAAGATAAGTATGATGCATATTTAGGAATGCGCCAAGTATCCGAGCATGATGAACAACGCCCTATATCGATCGACTGGAATGAGTTATATACTCGCGCCATGACAGAAGGGGAACAGGCATGTACCAATAATGACCTTTTTGTGTATGATGACTATTATACGACTTACTTGAGGGATGACTTTGAAGAAAAAAGGGGAATGTATGACAATACACCGCTTATGGAATCCGGAGAATGGGATGATCTTGATTTTTTCCTTGGCGTTTGCAAAGATCTGGGGATCAAACCGTATATTGTAGCTATGTCAGCGAATGGACGCTATTATGATCATGTGGGCTTTGACAAAGGTGAACGAGATGAATTATACGACAGGATAGCGTATATTTCCAAGCAGAACGGAGTCGATTGCCTGATGATCAAGGATAAAGAATATGAGCCGTATTTTTATTGTGACGTAATGCATTTGGGATGGAAAGGGTGGCCGTATGTTATTGAGAACATTATCGATCATTTCTCAGAATAGTTTTATCAAGAAAACAGCAGTCATTCTTTTGTATATCCTCATGGGAATAGCGATACTGATGGCGGTTTTGATATCTGATGCACAGGAGATTGAGTTTGTGTATGCCAATTTCTAATAATTATTATCATACGGTTCAATACCATGAGACTGACTCGATGAAGATAGTCCATCATGCCAACTATGTTAAGTGGATGGAAGAAGCGAGAAACTGCTACTTTAGGGCTGCAGGTCTTAACTGGAAACAGATGGAAGATTCTACGGGCATAATGATACCGGTATTGTTTCAATCGGTGGATTATAAGCGTGCCATAAGGTTTGGAGATGAGGTTGAGATATGTTGTACATGCGAGAAGTTTAACGGAGTAAAGATGAACTTCTCGTATATTTTCAAGGTGGTTGGTGATGATGCGGTTCGCGCAAAGGGCATCACAAAGCATGGCTTTATAGATGCCGATTTCACCCCTGTCTCTATAAAGGAAATGTACAAAGCCGGATATGATTCCATTTGCCGTTTTACCGGTTTTGGTGAGTAAATATGAAAGATACATTTAATCTTGAAGAATTCATAAACGAATATGTAACAAAGCGCCCTGGATCAATGTTCGAGGATGATATACAGAATAACAGTATCGGATTATCAGCTGCAATAGAGGATAAGTCTGTACTTGTGATTGGTGGTGCGGGTTCCATCGGATCTTCATTCATCCGTGCTATCCTGCCGTTCAGGCCGGCAGAGCTTGTAGTCGTGGATACTAATGAGAATGGCCTGACGGAGCTGACAAGAAGCCTTAGATCTTCTTCTGAATTATTCGGTTTTGTTCCTGACATATATTTGCCTTATCCTATGGACTATAGTTCTGTTACATTCGAGAGGATGTTTGAACATCACAAGAGAAGTTCAGGATCACATGGATTTGATATTGTGGCAAACTTCTCCGCTCATAAGCACGTGCGATCTGAGAAGGATATATACAGCGTAGAGGCTTTACTGCGGAACAATGTCATCAATGCAAAGGGATTACTTGATCTGTTGGAGTCTAACCCGCCGGAGGCCTACTTCTGTGTATCTACAGACAAGGCGGCTAATCCTGTGAACATCATGGGGGCGTCCAAGCGTATTATGGAGGATCTGATCTTCAGCTATTCGGACGTATTCCCTGTAAAAACAGCTCGTTTTGCAAATGTGGCATTCTCAAACGGATCGCTTCCCGCGGGATTCTTGGAAAGAATATCTCAACATCAGCCACTATCAGCACCATCAGATGTGAAGCGTTACTTTGTAAGTCCCATAGAATCGGGTCAGATCTGTATGCTGGCTGCAATGCTTGGTGGAAACAGGAACATCTTCTTTCCCAAGCTTGAAGAAGCTCAGATGACCACGTTTGATAAGATCGCTGAGGATCTTCTGACTTCAATGGGTTATGAGATTGATTACCTCGTATCTGACAAGGAAGCTCTTGAGAAGAGTAAAGTGAGGACAGATGAAGATCCCTATCCGGTGCATTTTTCGACATCGGATACAAGCGGTGAGAAGTCCTTTGAAGAATTCTATATTCCGGGAGAAGCTGTGGATCTGGACAGGTTCAAGAGTCTCGGGGTTATTACGGGCAAGGAAATTCCGGATAGGTCTGACGTGATCGATCTGATACATGAGCTGGATTCGGCGTTTGATGATAAGAGCGTGGAAAAGTCGGATATAGTGAGGATTATGAGTTCTTATCTGCCAAGTTTTGAACATATTGAGACTGGCAGGAGTCTTGATGGAAAGATGTAATCATGAAGAAAATACTGTTGCTGGGCGGTTCTAATCAACAGCTTGTTGCCATTAATAAGACAAAGGAATTAGGGTATTATACGGTCTTGTGCGATTATCTTCCCGATAATCCGGGAAGACTGATCGCAGATAAGTATTATCAGGAGTCAACTACGGACATTCCGGCGATACTTCGGATTGCCGGGGATGAGAAGATTGACGGTATACTGGCATATGCATCCGATCCGGCGGCCCCTACGGCGGCTTATATTGCGGAGAAAATGGGACTCCCATCCAATCCGTTTGAGTCTGTCAATATTTTGTGTAACAAGAATCTGTTCAGACAATACCTTAAAGAGAACGGGTTCAATTCACCTGATTATCGTACATGCGATAATAGAGACGATGCGATCGATACGGCACGATTATTTCCTTTGCCGTTCATACTTAAACCGGTTGATTCTTCGGGATCAAAAGGTGTAGCTGTTATCCGAGACAGGAATGGTCTGGGGGCAAAGATTGATTATGCATTTTCTTTTTCCAGATCACACAAAGTAATTCTTGAGCAGTTTATTGAAAGAAATCACGAATACCTCATAGGCGGCGATATTTTTGTAAATGACGGAAAGATCGTTATCTGGGGGCTTATGAACTGTTATCGTGATAATGATCTTAACCCCCTCGTCCCGTCCGGGAAGAGCTATCCTGTCAGGATAAGCGATGCCGATCTGAAAAAAGTTAAAACCACTCTTCAGCAACTGATATCCAAACTGGGAATAAGATTTGGCCCGATGAACGTCGAACTGATAGTTGATAAGAACGGGGAAGTCTGGCCGATAGATATAGGTCCGAGAGCAGGCGGGAATATGATACCTGATCTGATGGAGATGATATTTGATGTTGACATAGTTGATCTGTCGATCAGAAATGCTATGGGCGAGAGTGTTGATTGCCGTCCATCGGACGGAAAACCTTATTATGCGACACATAATATCCATACAGACAGAGATGGTATAATAAAGAGTGTGAGATTTGATGAAGAGCTCGAACAGTTTATTGTGAGAAAAGCTATATATGTTGAGCCGGGAGATGAAGTGCATACATTCATCAATTCGGCGAAAGCTCTGGGTATCATCTTTATGAAATTCGATAATGAAAACCGGATGGATCGTTATCTGAAGAATATAAAACAGTATATACATATTATTTGGGATGAGTAGAAATATGAACAAGTACCAATGGGCCGCAGAAGAGTTAAAATGGTTTGGAAGAAGAATCCTACACGCTCTTACGGGAGATTATCATGTAGATCGTAGCAAATATGCCGGTGTAGGGATGGTATCCGGTGACGTTGCGCATGATTATATTTACAGGGGAATCAGCGGAGACAAACCGTTTGCTATAGGAAAGACAGGGTTCAGCGAGATTGGTTTTATATGTTGTGCACAAAATGAGATATTCTACAACAGCAGGATACATTATCATTGGACGCCGTCATATATTAATGCGATAGAGTGTTTTTTACCTGATAACGGACTTAAGAGATTCCGCGAGATAATGCTGGATGCTATGAACGTGATGGATGGGATAGGGATATATCCGGGGATGTTTATGGCTGATGTCGTTCTTAAGTCTCTGCCCAATATAAGCAATATCATGCTTTTTCATAATGATATCCATGTGGATACCACCTTGTCTTCAATTCCGTGGACGAAAGCCCTGGAAGGGAAAAAGGTTCTTGTTGTTTCACCGTTTTATAAGGAGATACTGTTTCAGTATGACAGACGCGAAAAGCTCTGGCCTGACGGAAGACTTCCGGATTTTCAGATAGATTATGACCCTTCCATATGGATCAATGAAAGTAAAGAGGACAACAGATGGTTTAAGGCTTATGATACACTAAACAAAAGGATACTTGAGAAAGACTTTGATGTAGCCCTTTTGGGATGTGGATCTCTGGGATTCCCCATTGCGGCCTCGATAAAAAGAGCCGGAAGGAAGGCGGTTCAAATGGGAAGTACGATACATCTTCTTTTTGGATTAAAAGCAAAACGATGGGATGATCTGGGTTTGTACAACGAGTACTGGATACGCCCCGGAGAAGTTACAAAGCCTAAAAATGCGGAAAGCCTTGATGGAGCTACATACTGGTAGGTAATAATGCAGGATATAAAAACACTATTTACAATGATAAGTCACCTTAGGGTGATCCTCAATAAAAAACAGCGCCTTCAAATGCTGGGGATGTTTTTTGTCATACTGATAGGCTCTCTTTTTGAGCTTCTCGGAGTATCGGCAATGCTTCCGTTCATACAGGCATTTCTTGCTCCGGAGGAGTTGATGACGAAACCCTATATTGTTTTCTTTATGGGAGTATTCAATGTTACGGAGCCGGGATCGATTCTTGTAATGGTAGGTATAGGAATCGTTATCATTTACGTGATTAAAAATATATATTTATCAATATCAGCATATCTTCAGGTGGCCTTTACGAACAACACAAAGCGTCAGCTAGCGGTTCTCATGCTTAGATCATATATGAACCGTCCCTATGCATTTTTCGTGGAAAACGGCAGCGGAGTCATACTTCGAGGTGTAAGTAATGATATAGAAGGCGTGTATCACGTGATCATTAACCTGTTCAAGATGGCATCGGAAGCCTTGGTTGTTGTTGCTATAGCCATATATCTGTCTGCCGTAGATCTTTTCCTTACACTTAGTGTTTTGGCTGTTGGTCTGGTTTGCATGTTGTTCATAATACTTGGGGTCAAAAAAGTAATGACAAGAATGGCAAATCTCTATAGGGCCGCATCACAGGCTCTTGGACGGGTGATCATGGAGGTCAACGGCGGTATCAAGGACATTATGGTCTTCAACCGAAGGAAAATGTTTCTTGATGTATACGACAGGGCATACGAAAAAACCAACATAGCCAATACCAAGAGTGAGTTCTGTTCGCTTATGCCTGAGAGGATAATTGAGGCCGGGTGCGTGTCCGGAATAATCGCGATGGTGTTGGTGCGTTTAAACATGGGGGTTGATGCGCAGGAATTTGTTCCCAAGATGGCGGTTTTTGCCATGGGTGCATTCAGGATTTTACCTTCGATATCAAGACTTACCGGTTATGTTTCAATGCTCATCTATTCGCGTCCTATGCTCGAGGCATCTTATGAAAACTATGTATCTGCAAGAGATTACATGAATGAGATCAACTCTGAAGTAAGAGATGATGCAGATGTTCCCGGAAGAGTATTTGAAAACGAGATAACCGTAAGATCACTCGACTGGCAGTATCCGCAGGGAAAAGCTAAAGTATTGAGTGCTCTGGATATGACCATAAGAAAAGGAGAGGCTATCGGAATCATCGGTGAATCCGGATCAGGAAAATCGACGTTGGCTGACCTGCTGTTGAGGCTATATAAGCCTCAGACCGGCGGAATATACATGGACGGGACAGATATAAGTACAATCCCCGCAACCTGGTCGAGGGTTCTTGCTTATGTTCCTCAGAGTGTATTCCTTATGGATGACTCGATAAGGGCTAACGTAGCGTTTGGACTGGAGGATTTTAAAGACGAGGATATTTGGGAGGCATTACGTAAGGCATCACTCGACGTATTTGTACGAGGCCTTCCTGAAGGTCTTGATACGGTGGTCGGAGAGCGCGGAGTCAAGTTCTCAGGTGGACAGCGGCAGAGGATCGCAATCGCAAGAGCTTTGTTTATTAAGCCTCAAATACTTATTCTTGATGAGGCAACATCCGCCCTTGATAACGAAACCGAAGAAGCTGTGATGGAGGCAATAGATTCTCTTGCAGGAACGATGACTCTTATCATAATAGCTCACAGGGTTACAACACTTAAAAACTGTGACAGGATATATGAGATCACCGGAGGAAAGGCTGTAGAACGACCCAAGAGAGAGGTTTTGGGGATCCATTAGACGCTGATATAGTCTTTATTCTTGTGAAAAAGATACCTGAAGAACTTTCTTATGAGAAAATACAGGCTCGGCTCGCACGTAAGGAACGTCTTAAGCTCGCCCTCATGGAGCTTCTGCCCTTTTTCCTGTTTGTCCGGATCGAACAGACCGAACCTGTCAAACAGAAACCGTCTTTTGGCGTTGATCTTTGATATGTATGGCTTGTAAAGTGATTCGACCAGTTCTCTGTCGTGTTTTCCGGGTCTTATAAATACGCGGATATTTGATCCGCCGTCAGGAAATATGTCAAGCGAATGAAAATGGTAAAAGATAATACTGCCGTTTTCGTGTGTATGACGGTTTTCTATGATCATATCCGTCTGATCTTTTTTCAAAATGCGGTAATCATCAACATTCCAGGGAGCGATCCCCATTCCAAAGTCCTCGTATTCATATACCCCGTCAAACATATCGGCAAACATATCCAGATATTTCTGATCGCCGAACAGACCGTCCCTTGCATTTTCCGTGCAGCATTCGATACACCTGTCTATCCACCAGTCAAGTATCTTCTTCCCGTTTTCGGTGTTCTTGAAGGAATTGAACTGTACGCAGTATTTACCGTACATTTTTGCATTGAATTCGTTTTCGGGATGCCTGCTGTATCTGTGTGAAATGATTGCAGCGTCACAGCCGCTGTCAAGGAAAGCTTGAAGCGCAGGCTCCGGTGAATTATAGAAGAACAGGTCCGAATCGATATATGTCAGATCAGACAGATCGAATCTGCCCATAATATATCTGATACAATAGCCGCTGCATGTCCATAAGAATTCACGGGCAGAGCGGTCGTTCTTCGCATTACGAAGAGTATCGTCCTCAAACTCCTCATATGGAATAACCACCATACCCGGAAGTGCCAAAGTATTAAGAGTATTAAAGCATGTCCGGTCAAAGGCGATCACATATAAAGTTACGTCAGAGCATACGCTGATAAGTGAGTCATACGTAACGAGCGCTCTGTCTATATAGTTGCTGTCAAACAGTGTACAAAGATTCATATGCTGATTTTATACTTGTATCTTGTTTTAGTCAAAACATCTTTTTTGTGGTACAATTCTGAATTATGGATCAATCGTATGCTCCGATTGTTGTATTTGCATACAATCGTGTTGATAAGCTTGAAAACTGTCTTGCCAGCCTCGAAAAATGTATCGAGGCTTCATCATCTGACCTTTATTTGTTCTGTGACGGCCCAAAGAGTGATAAAGATGCCGACGCGGTCGCTGCTGTTCATAAATTTGCGGCAGAGTATGCCGATCGAAAAGGGTTTAGAAGTATAAATGTAAGTCTTCAGGAGAAGAACAGAGGTCTTGCAGCATCGATCATCAGCGGAGTTACCGATGTTGTTAACAAATACGGCAAGGTGATAGTAGTCGAGGATGATCTTGTTGTATTTCCGACATTTCTTAAGTACCTGAACGAAGGGCTTGCGTACTACAGGAATGATCCGGTATGCGGTTCGGTGAGTGCGTTCACATACCCCATTAAAGAGCTCGATAAATATGATGGAGATGTATATTCGACATACAAGGCTGAATGCTGGGGCTGGGCCACGTGGGCAGACAGATGGGATAACGCTTCATGGGCCGATACCGATTTTACAGGCTATCTGAGTGACATGAGCCAAAGACGGCGCTTTGAGTCTTTGGAAGCCGGTCTTGACCGTCTTATGTACCTGCAGTATAAGGGCAGGATCGATTCATGGGCAGTAAGATGGGTCTATCATTTGTTCAAAACAGGAAGGCTTACGGTTTATCCTGCGGCAAGCCATGTTGCAAACGAGGGATTTGATGGGAGCGGAACTCACTGTGCTAACGGATTCGGTGCTGATTTTAACAGCGCTGCTTCGATGTCCTCCAAAGAGTTCAGATGGATCAAATGCGAGCTGAATGATAAGCTGGCAAAGGCATACGCCAGGTTTCCGAGAAGAAAGCTCCTATTCTATATTCCTGAGACTGTCCGCTATATGTTAAAAAGGCATTGACCGTATAATAAGATGAAAATATCCGTAGTTACAGTATGCTATAACGAAGAGAATACGATAAGAGCCACCGTTGAGTCGGTTTTGGGCCAGACATATGATGATCTCGAATATTTAATAATGGACGGGGCTTCGAAGGATGGAACGCTTGATATTATTAGTGAGTATTCGAATGATTCCCGTATGAAGTGCTGTTCGGAGCCCGATACGGGTCTGTATGACGCCATGAACAAGGCGCTTGCACGTATTAGTGGCGAATATGTGATTTTTATGAACAGCGGGGATATGTTCTACGACAATGATGTATTGTCGGATATTGCCCCTGCTCTTGATGCGGATATCGTATATGGAGATGTCTACAGAAGGAGTTCATCAGGTGATTTTACCGACAGGTACAAAGGAACACACTTCGAGCGTATGAGGATGATGCTGAGCGGCCTGGCATTCTGTCATCAGACGCAGTTTACGAAAACGTCACTTATGAGGGAATACGGATTTCGGGAATCTCATAAGATAACCGCCGATTATGATTTTGTTGTAAGGGCACTGGCTGCTAAACGTTCATTCAAGCATGTAGACAGACTGGTATGTTCGTTTGACCAGGATGGCGGAATAAGCGCCGATATGGGTAATTACCGCAGGATGATACAGGAAGACGATGCAAGTATAAGGGAGTTTTTCCCGTTTCTGTATTATCTGACCTTTATACCCAAAACAATGTTCAGAATCTGTTTTAGAAAAGAGTATCATGCCAAATAACAATGATCGAATCAATGTGATCTATCAGTTTAATGAGAAGTATGTACCGTATGCAGGGGTGTCTCTGACATCCCTGCTTGTTAATAATGAGGATTTGGATGTTGGCATCTACATTTTGGGAGAAGAACTGTCTGAGAAGTCTAAGGATCTGCTCACACAAACCGCAAAAAATCACGATGCTGAAATTTATTTTCCTGATACGGCTCCGCTTCTTGCAAGGTTTAAGGAGCTTGGGATGATACCGTACAGAGGCGCTTATTCGGTGTATTTGAGGCTGTTTTTTACAGAACTTCCTGAACTGGCAAATATAACGGGTCAGAGAGCGCTTTATCTTGATGCGGATATGATAGTGGACAAAAGCCTTAAGCCGCTGATCGCTTATGATCTTGGCGGTAAGAGTGTCGGTATGGTACTTGAGTCAATACGTGATGATTATAAGGTCATGATCGGAATGTCAGCCGATTCGGATTATTACAATTCCGGCATGATTTTGTTTGATGTTGACAAGTGGCGTGACAATAAGTATTGTGACCGGATCGTCGATCACATAAGGAACGTTCGAAGCAGTTATATCGGGGATCAGGATTTTCTTAACATCGTATGCGAGGGCGATGTGTGCAAACTGCCGCCGGTTTACAATTTCCAGCCGCTTCACGGAAGGTATTCGGTTAAACAGTACTATGATGTATACGGTAATGCCGGGTATTACAGCGCTTCGCAGATAGAGGAGGGACAAAGGGGAGCCGTGATCTATCACTGCTACAGATGGCTCGGTGAATTTCCGTGGAATAAGGGAAACCTGCATCCGTTTAATGATAAGTTTGACAGATATTTGGATAAATCACTTTGGAAGGACTATGTCAAGGAGACTGCTGACTCGGGATTGGTTATCAGGATTGAAAAGCTGTTGTACATTTTTCTTCCGCGGGTAGTGTTTATAAGGCTGTTCAGGCTTATGCATGAGCGTATGCTTAATAAAGCCGAAAAGGATGCCAGAGTACACAGGTCGAACGTAAGCGCATGAAGCCCCTGATCAGTTCGGGGCTTCTTGTTATCAGCCCCTGTTTTTGGTAAAATATATTATTAGTGTATAATTGTAGTTTAATGGGATAAGGTGTTGAAAGGATGGTGAAGGATTATGGATTCAAAAGTAATGCAGAAACTTAGCTACGGACTGTTCGTACTTACTGCCAAAGACGGTGACAAGGACAACGGTTGTATTACAAATACCGCAATACAGGTCACAAGCGAGCCGAACAGGATATCGATTGCTGTAAATAAAGGCAATTACACACATGATATGGTTCTTAAAACGGGTGTGTTCAATATCTCCATTTTAAGTGAGGCTGCAAAGTTTGATACATTCAAACACTTTGGATTCCAGAGCGGCAGGGATGTCGATAAGGCTGTTGGGATCACATACAAGCGTGCCGCCAACGATGTAATTTATCTTGACTCTCCGGAAGTAAATGCATACATTTCGGGCAAGGTCATCCAGACGGTTGATCTCGGAACACACACGCTCTTTATTGCCGACGTTACCGATGGAGAGGTGCTGAATTCCGAAGCATCCGCGACATATGCATACTACTTTGCACACATCAAGCCCGCTCCCGGAGCACAACAGGAGAGCAAGAAGGGGTGGATATGCACGATCTGCGGATACATTTACGAAGGCGATCCGCTTCCTGAGGACTTCATTTGCCCTGTATGCAAGCACCCTGCAAGTGATTTTCGTAAATTATAACCTCTATGGATTTATTGTTTTGGTAGAAAAGTAAGTTGATCACGGAATGAAAGAAAGGAAAATAACTAGTATAATGTCAAAGAAAGCACTAATCACCGGCGTAACCGGCCAGGACGGTTCATACCTTGCAGAGTTCCTTCTCGACAAAGGCTACGAGGTCTACGGAATGATCAGACGCTCGTCCGTCGATTACCGTGAAAGGATTGCTCATCTCGAGGGCAAGCCGCACTTCCACTTAAGATACGGAGATCTGTCCGATTCAATGAGCATCGTATCGGTTGTCGGATCTGTAAGACCTGACGAGATTTACAATCTTGCCGCACAGTCGCATGTACAGGTAAGCTTTGATTCGCCCGAGTTTACCGCGGATATTGATGCGACAGGTGTGCTTCGCGTACTTGAAGCTGTAAGAAACTGTGGCCTTGCGGATACATGCCGAATCTATCAGGCATCAACATCAGAGCTTTACGGCAAGGTTGAGGAAGTTCCGCAGAACGAAGAGACTCCGTTTCATCCATACAGCCCGTATGCGGTTGCAAAGCAGTACGGTTACTGGATTGTGAAGGAATATCGTGAAGCATACAATATGTTCTGCTGCAGCGGAATATTGTTCAATCATGAATCCGAAAGGCGTGGAGAGACGTTTGTTACGCGTAAGATTACGCTTGCGGCATCAAGAATAGCTCAGGGCAAGCAGGACAAGCTGTATCTCGGTAATATGTCTTCGCTTCGTGACTGGGGATATGCAAAGGATTACGTTGAATGTATGTGGCTGATCCTCCAGCAGGACAAGCCCGAGGACTTTGTTATCGCATCGGGAGTTCAGCATTCGGTAAGAGATTTCTGCAAGCTTGCATTCCATTATGCCGGTATAGAGCTTGAATTTACAGGTGAAGGCATGGACGAGAAGGGTGTAGACAAGGCAACGGGCAAGGTACTTGTTGAGGTATCACCTGATTTTTACAGACCCACGGATGTCGTCAATCTTTTCGGAGATCCGTCAAAAGCAAAGAAGAAGCTCGGTTGGAACCCGCAGTCCACGACGTTTGAGGAACTTGTTAAGATCATGGTGGATCATGATATGGCCAAGGTTGCGGTAGAGCGTGCCGAAGAGCATATCAGACTTAATCTTGAGGAATACTTGGAGAAGGGTGTGCTTATATAGTTATGATGGACAAGAATGCAAAGATCTACGTTGCCGGCCATAGAGGAATGGTCGGCTCCGCTATTGTAAGGCAGCTGGAAAAACTGGGATATACGAATATCGTTACCAGAACCCACAAGGAACTTGATCTGTGTGACCAGCAGGCTGTTGAGAAGTTTTTTGAAGAAGAAAAGCCGGAGTATGTCTTCCTCGCTGCGGCCAAGGTTGGCGGTATTGCTGCCAACAACGAGGCTCTTGCTGATTTTATGTATGAGAATATGATCCTCGAGATGAATGTTATACACTCGGCTTGGAAGAACGGCTGCAAGAAGCTTGAGTTCCTCGGAAGCTCATGTATATATCCGAGGATGGCGCCGCAGCCTATGAAGGAATCATGTCTTCTTACGAGTGAGCTTGAGAAGACGAATGAGGCATATGCTCTTGCGAAGATATCAGGTCTTAAGTACTGTGAGTTTTTGAACAGGCAGTACGGAACCGACTATATAAGTGTAATGCCGACCAATCTCTACGGACCTAATGATAATTATCATCCGAGGCATTCTCATGTGCTTCCGGCACTTATCAGAAGATTTCATGAGGCCAAGGAGCAGGGGCTTACAGAGGTTACATGCTGGGGAGACGGCTCGCCGCTTCGTGAGTTCATGTACGTTGATGACCTTGCGGATCTGTGCGTTTTTCTTATGAACAGCTACAGCGGAAACGAGACCGTAAATGCCGGGACCGGCAAAGAGATCACGATAAAAGAGCTTACAGAGCTTGTGGCAAAGGTTATCGGATATAAGGGGGAGATCAAATGGGATCCGTCCATGCCTAACGGTACCCCTAGAAAGCTTCTTGACGTATCAAAGGCCAAAGAGCTCGGCTGGACATACAAGACAGAGCTTGAGGACGGAATACGCTTAAGTTACGAGGATTTCCTTAACAATCCCATGAGAGCAGAGAGATAATACACGGTAAGGATTATGAATATTATTTTACTTTCCGGCGGCTCGGGTAAAAGACTGTGGCCGCTTTCAAATGACATAAGGTCTAAGCAGTTTATCAAGATATTCAAAAAAGAAGACGGCACATACGAATCGATGGTACAGCGCATGTACCGTCAGATAAAGGCAGTGGATCCGTCAGCCACTATCACGATAGCAACGAGTAAGACTCAGGTATCGGCTATCAACAATCAGCTTGGCGAGAACGTCGGGATATCAATAGAACCGTGCAGAAGAGATACGTTTCCGGCCATCGCACTTGCAACAGCTTATCTGTCGGATATTATGAACGTTCCGAAGGATGAGGCTGTTGTAGTATGCCCGGTTGACCCGTATGTTGAGGATGATTATTTCACAGCATTAAAATCACTTTACGACCTTGCCAACAGTGATGTGGCGAATCTTGTACTCATGGGAATGGAACCAACATACCCGAGCGAGAAATACGGATACATAATTGCAAAGCCCAATAGCGGCTCTGATTATTCGTTCGTGCAGGAATTCAAAGAAAAACCCGATCTTCCCACCGCCAGGGAATACCTTGAGCGCGGCGCCCTCTGGAACGGCGGTGTTTTTGCGTATAAGCTCTCATATGTCCTCGACAAGGCACATGAGCTTATTGATTTTACAGACTATAAAGATCTTTACGGCAAATACGATACGCTTAACAAGATCTCGTTTGACTATGCAGTTGTCGAGAAAGAGCCTGATATTGCGGTTATGAAGTTTTCGGGCAAATGGAAGGATCTTGGTACGTGGAACACACTTACCGAAGCCATGGAAGAGCCGACCATCGGCGATGCGATCTTAAACGAGACGTGTGATGACGTGCATGTTATAAACGAGCTTAACGTGCCCGTTTTGGCAATGGGTATCAAAAATGCGGTCGTATGCGCATCCGCACAGGGAATACTCGTATCCGACAAGGAACAGTCGAGCTATATCAAGCCTTTTGTTGACAAGATCGATCAACAGATCATGTTTTCGGAGAAGAGCTGGGGAAGTTATCAGGTCATAACCGTCGATAAGGGAAGCATGACAGTCAAAGTCACTCTGAATCCCGGACACGGAATGCATTATCATTCACATAAGCTTCGTGATGAAGTGTGGACCGTTGTTGAAGGAACCGGCAAGGCTGTAGTTGACGATGTTCTGATACCGGTAAAGGCCGGTGATGTCGTACGTATGAGGGCCGGACAGAAGCACAAGATAGTAGCCGACACTGAGCTTAAGATCATAGAGGTTCAGATCGGCGAGGAGATAAGCGTCCACGATAAGGAGAAGCATGAGGAGTCGGTGATAAATGGGTAGTTTTCTGTATGCACTGATCATATATCCTATCGAGATATTCATAGAGTCGGTATTTACAATATCGATGAAGATGATACCCAGCGCCGGCTACGCCATAGTATTTGTCAGCATAGCGGTCCAGCTTCTTGTACTTCCGATGTATAAGCGTGCCGATGAACTTCAGGATGAAGAACGTCAGCGCCAGAAAGAGATGTCGCCTTATGTGAAGCATATTAAGAAGACCTTTCATGGCGATGAGCGTGTAATGATGCTTTCGGCCTATTACAGACTCGAAAACTATCATATGTATTACCAGCTCAAAGCAATCCTGCCGCTTCTTTTACAAATCCCCTTTTTCATGGCAGCATATAATTTTCTGTCGGGGTGTCCTGCACTTGCAAATGCGTCTTTCTACTTTCTGAAAGACATGGGCAGACCGGATGAAATGGTTAAGGTCGGAGGCTTTGCTATTAACGTAATGCCTATAGCCATGACTCTTATTAACATAGTTTCGGGAGCAATATACACAAGGGGACTCGAACTGAAAGATAAGCTTCAGCTGTATATTACGGCTGCGGTATTTCTGGTACTTCTTTATGATTCTCCTTCCGGCCTTGTGTTCTACTGGACACTCAACAATGTTTTTTCATTGCTTAAAAACATTTTCATGAAGCTTGTAAAGAATCCGGGACCGATTATAAGTGTTGCATCGATACTGTTTGCCGCGTTTTACTGTTATAAATGTTACGGATACGGATCGATATCAACTCAATCCGGAATAATAGTATGCTCGATAATACTGATCGCTGCTTTTGCGCCTGCCGTAGGGCTGATCCTTGACAGATTCAGGAAGAATGAGCCGGACGTTTGCATTACTCAGAGTGATACATTAATTTACCGGGTAGCGGGATTGATCTGTGCTGTTACGATGGGATTCCTTATACCGATCGCTACAATCGCGTCATCCCCCACTGAATTTGTCATAAGGGGACACTATGTTAATCCAATAGTAAACGTTTTATACAGCTTTGTTGTTGCTTTGGGAATATTTGTATTATGGGGAAACCTGATATTTGCTTTTGCCAAGGATCGTACAAAGAGACTGATATGTCCGCTCATGTTCGGGGCTTCCGTCTGTGGTGTGATCAATTCAACTTTTTTCAAGCAGGGACTGAGTTTCATGAGCATGAATATGCAGTACAATGTTGTTGTTGCATATAAGATCAAAGAACAGCTCATTAATCTTCTGCTTTTGACGGGAGTAGTAATCATATGTATTGTGGTGTTCAGATACGGACGAAAGGTGCTGACACCTTTGGCGATTTCGATACTGGCTGTTGTCATTACCATGTCCGGTTACAATACTTACAAAGTACAAAAGACTCTTAACAGTACGGCACATTTGAAAGACGATGCTTATTATACCGAAGGAAATGCGCATTTTACCATGGATAAAAAGGGGAAAAATGTTCTTGTGTTCATGATAGACAGGTCGTTTGGTCAGTACATTCCGTATATCATGAATGAAAAACCCGAATTGGAAAAAGTATATTCCGGTTTCACGTTTTATCCAAATACAATATCCCATGGGATTCACACACAGGTAGGAACGCCGGCGCTTTTTGGCGGATATGATTACACCACGTATAATGTCAGAAATAAATCGCATGATGAGTATTATGATTATATTCAGGACAGTTTGAAAGTTCTGCCCAGGCTTTTTTCGGAAAACGGATATAAGTGTACCGTGTTTGATCCGCCACATAGCGTGATCGATTTGGAAAACAGCTCTTTAGAGGAATTCTATCATGAAATAAGTCCGGATATTTCAGCATTCTATGGTGACGGTGTTACAAAGACAAGCGAGGAGGCTGAAAGGGATTATGATTATCTTGAATATGCGGCAAGGAAGAACTATATAAGACACAGTATCTTCCTGTCATCCCCACTTCTTCTTCGTTCATGGCTTTATGATGACGGTGCTTACCTTATGCAGGAGAGGATGGATGACAGACTAACCTTTGCAGGACATATAGAAGAGCTTGATAAGCTTCCGGAAATGTCAGTTATTACTGATTCGGGTGATAATACGTTTACGGTTATCGAGAACGATGTAACGCACGATGAGAATGTCAAACTCCAGCTACCTGATTATACTTATGAGGATAAAGTAGATAATTCAAGCCTGTACTGGAAATGGACGGAGAAGCTTTCCGATACTCCCGGAGGAAGGAGTATCAATATGTACACCGATCTTCAGATACAGTCTTACGGTGTCAACATGGCAATGCTTATAAGCATTGGGAAGTGGCTTGATTACCTTAAAGAGAATGATCTGTATGATAATACAAGGATTATTATAGTCGGAGATCACGGAGCCAATTATTTTGCGTTTGATGATATGCTGGTCGACCTGGATGGCGAGATAACGGATCTCGAGGTTTTTACGCCTCTGCTTATGGTAAAAGATTTCGGAGACGGGGATTTTATTACGTCGGATGAGTTTATGACAAATGCAGATGTTCCGACAATCGCGATGGAAGGCCTGATCAAGGATCCGGTCAATCCATATACGAAAAATCCGATAAACAGTAATGTCAAACAGGAAAGGGATCAGTATGTCTTTGACAATTCAAAATGGTTGAGCATACATGATAATATTTATGATCCGGCTAATTGGGATGTAGTTGATATAGATTATTCGAATACTTCGATAGGTCAATAGGAATACAAAGGAGATGGATCATGCAGGCAATAATACTGGCGGCCGGAATGGGCAAGCGTCTTAAAGAGTACACACAGGATAATACAAAGTGCATGGTAAAGGTTAACGGAGTGACCATGATAGAGAGACTTCTCCGTCAGCTTGACGGAAAGGGTCTTTCCGGAATTATTGTTGTAGAGGGTTACGAAGGACAAAAGCTCATAGATTATATAAATACCTTAGGAATATCAACAGCGATAGAATTTGTTGATAATCCGATATATGACAAGACCAACAATATATACTCACTTGCCCTTGCACAGGATTATCTTCTTAAGGATGACACGGTCCTCTTTGAGTCGGATCTTATGTTTGATGATGAAATCGTCTCATCGATCATTTCGGATAAACGAAGCGCGGTTGCTGTTGTGGCCAAATATGAGCCATGGATGGATGGAACGTGTGTAACGGTCGGGGATAATGAAATGATTACAAGATTTATTCCCAAAAAAGATCTTGTTGAATCGGATTTTGACAGCTATTACAAGACAGTAAATGTATATAAGCTTGGAAAAGATTTTTCAGAACGGTATTTTGTGCCGTTTATGGATGCTTACCGGCATGCACTTGGAGAGAACGAGTATTATGAGCATGTCTTCAGAGTAATAACCATGCTTGATGAGCCTGTTGTCGGAGCGATGATCTTAAGCGGACAAAGGTGGTATGAGATTGATAATGCGGAGGATTTAAAAAATGCATCAGATATGTTTGCTCTACATTGATCCCGGAACGGGAAGTATGCTTTTCTCCGTGCTGCTAGGTATATTCATGGCAGCCTTTTTTGGGATAAGGAAAGCATGGATCAGGATCAAATCTCTTGTCCTCGGCGGTAAGATGGAAAAGATCTCAAAGGAGAAAATACCGGTCGTGATATTTACTGACAGCAAGAGGTATTGGACTATCTTCCATCCTATTTGCGATGAACTGGAAAAGCGGGGAATTAGAACGGAATACTGGACGCAGTCCGAAGATGATCCTGCCTTTGAGACCAAATACGAGCATATATCGTTTAAGTATATCGGAAATATCAACAAGGCCATAACAAAGCTCAATGTTATGAATGCATATATCTGCCTGTCGACGACGCCGGGACTTGAAGTGTATCAGTGGAAGAGATCAAAGTATACGGATCTGTATATCCATATTTGGCATTCGGCCAGCAGCGGGCTTTTGTACAGGATGTTCGGAACCGACTGGTATGATGTATTGATGCTTCCGGGTGATTTTATCGAAGATAATCTGCGAAAGCTTGAGCAGATGCGTCATATGCCGCCCAAGATCATGCTTAAGACGGGTCTTCCGTATTTTGATGTTATGGACAGGGAGGTAAAATCACGAACATTCGACCATGCGGACGCGCTGACCGTTCTTGTCGCTCCGACATGGGGCGTAAACAGCCTGTTCAACCAGCTTGGCGACGAGCTTCTGGATCGGCTTATTGAAACCGGATATAACATCATTGTAAGGCCGCACCCGCAGTCATATACGGCGGAAGCGGAGCTTATCGACAGACTGAAGGCTAAATATCCCGAAAACGAGCATTTCCACTGGAATGCCGATAATGACAATCTGAATGTGCTCGGATCTTCGGATATCATGATCTCCGACCACTCGGCTGTTGTTTATGATTATGCGATAATCTTTGACAAGCCTGTCATCTATTCGCTTGTCGAATTTAACAAGGATCCTTACGACGCATGGTGGATTAAAGAGGATCCGAGAATAATCACGATACTTCCCGAAATGGCACATGAGCTTAAGAAGGAAGATCTGGCTGATATCAAGAGTATTATCGATTCAGCACTTTCTGACGAGGAGAAGGCTGCCGGAAGAGCGTATGCAAGAGAGCATTTCTGGTACAACCACGGACAGGGCGCGGTAAAGTGCGTAGATTATATCGAAGATAAGATAAAGGAGCTTGCCGAGACGGAAAAAGAGGCGAGTTGATGTTAGTATGGGCAGTTATCTGTATGCATTGATCATATATCCACTTGAGATGTTCATTGAAACGGTTTTTTCCGTATCTATGAACATGGTTCCGGGTGTCGGATATGCGATACTGTTTGTCAGTATTGCTGTTCAGCTTTTGTCTTTTCCCATGTACAGGCATGCCGACGAGCTTCAGGATGAGGAGCGCGACAGACAGAGGCAGATGAAGCCTGTTGTTGATCATATCAAGAAAACGTTTAAGGGTGATGAGCGTGTCATGATGCTCTCGGCGTATTATCGTACCGAGAATTATCATCAGTATTACCAACTTCGTGCCATTTTGCCGCTTTTGCTTCAGATTCCGTTCTTTATGGCGGCATATAATTTCCTTTCGGATTGTAAAGCTCTTGACGGAGCCTCTTTTTATTTCCTTCGCGATATGGGTAAGCCTGATGCAATGCTTACAATCGGAGGCATTGCGATCAATATCATGCCGATAGCGATGACGGTCATAAACCTTATATCGGGAATGATTTACACGAGAGGTCTCGATCTTAAGGATAAGCTTCAGCTGTATCTTACGGCGGGAGTGTTCCTCGTTCTGTTGTACGATTCACCTTCGGGCCTTGTATTTTACTGGACTCTTAACAACGTATTCTCGCTTCTTAAGAACATATTTATGAAGCTTGTGAAAAATCCCAGGCCGATAATATGTGTGGGCACTTTTTTGTTTGTATCCGCTTATTCGTTTAAGTGTTATCAGAGGGGGGCATTGGATAGTGCAGACGGAAGACTTGTTATAATTGCGATCATGATAATGGGCAGTATTCCGCTTGTCGGTTATATTATCGATACTTTTCGGAAGAAAAACGGCATTTTACCAGGAACGGTTCATGAGGTTACGAAAGAGGAACGGTTTATTTTCACCGTTTCCGCCGCCTCTCTTACGGTCACTATAGGCGCACTTATTCCGACATCGACCATCGCATCTTCTCCAACGGAGTTTGTTGTAAGAGGTCACTATGTACATCCGCTCGTACAGGTACTGTACTGCCTTATTGTGGCAGCGGGCATGTTCATCCTGTGGGGGAACATCATTTTCAGGTTTTACGGAACAAAAGCAAGGAGAGTGTTCTGTCCGCTTCTTTTTGCAGTGTCTGCGTGCGCACTTGTTAATTCCCAGTTTTTCAGGCAGGGCCTTAATAATATGTCAATGAACATGATATATTATGACGGATTCGGTTATGATATATCGGAAAAGCTGATCAACCTTGTAATCCTTGCGGCAGTAGCCGCCGTTTGCGTTGTGCTTTACAGATTTACCCCCAAAACCGTGATGGTTGCGGCATTCGCGCTTCTTGGTGTTACGGTTGTGCTCTCCGGACGCAACATGATCAGGATAAACAGTACGATCGATGCGACAGAACACATTAAAGAAGATGATTTTTACATAAACAATGAGGCGCGCTACTGTCTTGACAGGAAGGGAAAGAACGTTGTCGTTCTGTTTGAAGACAGGGCATTCGGGCAGTTTCTGCCGTACATAATAAATGAAAAACCGGAGCTTGCCGAAGTGTATTCCGGTTTTACATATTACAAAAACACGATATCGTTCGGGACAAGAACACTTACCGGATCTCCGGCTCTGTTCGGCGGATACGAGTATTCGTCGTACAATCTTCGGGATAAGGGGGATGATTTCAGGACCGACAGCGTCAAGGTAATGCCCAAGCTGTTTGCCGAAAATGGATTTAAGACAACGGTGTTTGACAAACCCCATTACATTGATCTTTCAAACAGCTCGATCGAGGAATTCTTTCACGATGTCGACCCGCGCATAAGCGCATATCATGTGGATGGTGTTGTAAAAACAAAAGAAGAGGCGGATGCTGATTTTGATTACTTCGAAAAGTCCGCAAGATCCAATTTCATAAGACACAGTGTGTTCCTCTCATCTCCGCTTTTATTAAGGAGCTTTCTGTATGACAGGGGCACCTATCTGATGCAGACAATGGCGGAGGATAGGATCACTTACGCCGGTCATATCGAGGAGATCAAAAAGTTGCCTCAGCTTGCGAATGTATCGGATAACGGGGATAATACGTTTACGATCATAGAGAACGATGCGCCGCATTCCATGGATGTCAATCTGCAGATGCCGGATTATACTCTTGAGGATGACGTTGACAACTCGGTTTATTACGAAAAATGGAAAGAAAGACTCGGCGATATTCCGGGCGGAAGACCGATCAACATGGATGATGACGTACAGATTCAGGCATATGAAGTCAATATGTCCACAATCCTTGAAATCGGAGAATGGATCAAATATCTCAAGGAGAACGATCTGTATGATAATACACGTATAATAATTGTTGCAGATCACGGATACAGTTATTTCGCATTTGATGATATGATAATGGATGTGGGTAACGGGGATGTAACGGATCTTGAAATGTTCACCCCGCTCCTTATGGTCAAGGATTTTGCCGCCTCTTCCGGCGACGGGGCCGCAGACAGTCTTGCGACCTCGGATGAGTTTATGACAAACGGTGATGTACCTGTGCTGGCAATGAATGATCTTATTGAGGATCCTGTCAATCCTTATACGGGTAATCCCATAAGTAACGCTCAAAAATACGAACGTTCCCAGTATATTTACGATGACAGGATATGGCTGTCGGTTCATGATGACATATATGACCTTAAGAACTGGAAAGTGGAGGATATCAGATGAAGGTAGTAATACTTGCGGGAGGTTACGGAACACGTATTAGTGAAGAAAGTCACCTGCGTCCCAAGCCGATGATAGAGATCGGCGAGAAGCCGATACTGTGGCATATAATGAAGGGATACAGCGCAAGAGGGTACAATGATTTTATCATCTGCTGCGGATACAAACAGCATATGATAAAAGAGTGGTTCGCAGATTACTATCTGTATAACAGTGATGTGACCTTTGATTTTACAAGGGAAAATCATATGACCGTTCATAACAACGAGTCCGAACCGTGGAAGGTTACGCTTGTGGATACGGGAATAGATACCATGACGGGTGGCCGTATCAAGCGCGTACAGAAGTATATCGGAGACGAAACGTTCATGCTCACATACGGGGATGCCGTTTCGGATGTTGATCCTAATGAGATACTTAAATATCACAGAAGTCATGGCAAGCCTGCGACAGTAACCGCTATAGCCGTTGATGAGCGTTTTGGCGTGCTTGATATGAGTGATGACAACAGGATCATGTCGTTTCGGGAGAAGCAGTCGACCGACAATTCAAGAGTCAGTGGAGGATTTATGGTTCTCGATCCCGTAGTGTTTGACTATATCAAGGACGGTGATAAGACCGTATTTGAAAAGGGGCCGATGATGACGCTTGCAGAGGAAGGTAATCTTGTCGGATATCGTTATGACGGTTTCTGGCAGTGCATGGATACAAAGCGTGAGCATGATAAGCTCGAAGAACTGTGGGATTCGGGAGAAGCACCGTGGAAGGTATGGTAAATGTCTTTCTTGCATAGGGTTGTGATAACAGGCGCTACGGGTACGATCGGAATGGCGCTTATAAGAAAGTGTATAGAACGGGATACAGAAGTCATTGCTTTGGTGAATCCCGACAGTAAGCGGATTGACCGTATTCCGAATGATGATCATGTTAAAATCATCAAATGCGGTCTTACGGATCTTGCAGGGGCATCGACGCGCGATCTTATTCCCGGAAACGGGACCGGTGAACCATGTGCGGATGCAATGTTTCACCTTGCATGGGGCGGAACATTCGGTGATGCCAGAAATGACAAGGTCTTACAGGATAAGAATGCGAATTATGCGCTGGATGCCGTGAGGCTGGCTCACAGGCTTGGGTGCAATGCTTTTGTGGGTGCCGGTTCCCAGGCTGAGTATGGAAGGGTGTCAGGGGTCATCAAGCCCGATACTCCTTGTAATCCCGAGAATGAATACGGCCGGGCAAAGCTTCGCGCATCATGTGAAACACGCAAACTGTGTCGCGAGCTTGGTATACGACACGTGTGGTCCAGGATACTCAGTATATACGGGCCATATGACGGCGAAAAGACGATGATCATGTCGCTGATATCCACGCTTCTTGCGGGCTCCAAGCCGTCGCTTACAAAAGGTGAGCAGATGTGGGACTATCTGTATGCCGATGATGCCGCCAAAGCGCTGCTGAAACTTGCCGAAAGCGGAGAAGATGGCGGAATATATCCGATAGGATCGGGTATTGCACGTCCGCTCCGAGAATATGTTGAGATTATAAGGAATCTTATCGATCCGGCGCTTCCTTTGGGCTTTGGCGAAGTGCCGTATTCCGACAGGCAGGTGATGCATTTGTGCGCGGATATCACAAAGCTTGCGGAGGATACAGGATTTGAGCCGTCGGTTGATTTTGTCGAAGGTGCTCGAAGAACCATTGATTTTGTGAGAAATTCATGACCTACATGAAAGGTAATCATTATGTTTGAGAACATGACGGAAGATAAGGCAAAACAACAAATACTTGAAAGCGTCAAGGAGTATTGCGAGAAGTACCACAATACAAAGAAAGAATTTGAGCCGGGTGACCGTATAACATATGCATCCCGTGTATATGACAGCGATGAAATGTGCGGTCTTGTTGACAGTGCACTTGAATTCTGGCTCACAGCCGGCCGTTATACGGATGAATTTGAAAAGTCATTCGCAAAGTATCTTGGCGTAAGATTCTGCTCACTTGTCAATTCAGGCTCAAGTGCAAATCTGCTCGCATTTATGACGCTTACATCCCCGCTTCTTAAAGATGTGAACGGCAGGGACAGACGTGTGGTACCCGGTGACGAGATTATAACCGTAGCCGCAGGTTTTCCGACGACTGTTGCTCCGATGATCCAATACGGAGCAGTTCCCGTGTTTGTTGATGTTACGATACCGGAGTACAATATAGATACAACAAAGCTCGAAGATGCACTCTCGGGAAGAACCAAGGCCGTGATGATAGCTCATACCCTTGGTAATCCTTTTGATTTAAGATCGGTAAGAGCGTTTTGTGATGAGCATGACCTGTGGCTGATAGAAGACAACTGTGATGCCCTCGGAAGCAGATATGAGATGGATGATGGCTGGCACTTTACCGGGACTGTCGGAGATATAGGCACATCAAGCTTTTACCCGCCTCATCATATGACCATGGGAGAGGGCGGAGCTGTATATACAAACGATCCGCTTCTTAACAGGATAATAAGAAGTCTTCGCGACTGGGGCAGGGACTGTGTCTGCCCGTCGGGTAAGGACAATATGTGCGGTCATCGCTTTGACGGACAATATGGAGAGCTTCCGTTCGGGTATGATCATAAGTATGTATACTCACATTTCGGTTATAATTTAAAGGCAACCGATATGCAAGCAGCAGTCGGATGCGCACAGCTGAGAAAGTTTCCTAGCTTTGTTGAAAAGAGAAAAGCCAATTTTAGGCATTTGTATGACGGCCTTAAGACAGCATCGGCCGCAATGGGCTTTGATATAGAGGACAGACTTATCCTTCCTGCCGCGACAGAGCATTCAGATCCGAGCTGGTTCGGATTCATGCTTACATGCCGTGAAAATGTTGACAGGAAAAAGGTAGTTGAGGCAATAGAATCCTCAGGCGTGCAGACGCGAGCTCTATTTGCCGGTAATCTTACCAAACATCCGTGCTTTGATGAGATGCGCTCTTCCGGAAAGGGTTATCGTATTGTAGGAGATCTTGCCAATACAGATCTTATTATGAACCGCTCTTTCTGGGTCGGGGTATATCCCGGCATGACCGATGCGATGCTTGATCATATGTGCAAGACTGTTTGTGAAGCTGTAAGATGAGAATAGAACTTGAAAAACCGCAAATTGAAGAAGAACAGCCGGCTATACCGCAGCCTGCCGTCAAGTTTTCGGATATGTCCGGTAAGAAGAAGGCCGAGTATATCTGGGACTATTACAAATGGTGGTTCATCGGAGGTATAATAGCGATAATTGCGATAGTAACGTTTGTTCGTGATTACCGCGAGAATTCGAAGCCGTATTACCTGTGTGTTGAAATGCTGAATACTTACTTCGGTTACGACAAGTCATACACCTTGTATGATGATTTTGTAAATGCAGCTGGTATCGACCTTTCGAAGGAGCAGTTCAGGTTCGGAACCGAGACGACTCTTGCGACCGACAGCTTTGATACTACAATGATCGCATATCAGCAGCGTCTTATCGCAGGATATGAAGCGCAGGATATAGATGTTGTTATAGGTCCGAAGAATATAATAGAGGGTCCGGCAAACTGTAACTGTTATGCCGATTTCGAAAAGATACTACCTGCGGATCTCCTGAATGAGCTCAACGATCGTGATTATGAGCTGTATTATTTTGATCCTTCCGCTGATCTGATTGAGGAGGACGAAGGAGAGGACGCCAAACCATATTGTGCGGGCGTGTATCTCGATAACTGTTCGTATCTTAATAACATGGGAGAGCATGGAGCGTATCCTGAGGCAGAGACTGAAGACGATCGTCCGGTATTTACCATAGCTGCCAATTCACTCCGAATGGATCATGCGATTGAATTCTTAAGATTCCTCATACAGTAATGCATTTCGGGATGATCTAAAATGCACTTATTTGAAGATCAGCATCTTCTGAACGCGAAAACTTATGACAAAGAGAAGTGTATCGACGATTATCTTTGCTATCTGAACCGGGAAACCGGACATTCCAATCAGCGATACGAGACCTGCAGACAGAGACATCTGGATAATGCAAAGCATGTAATACATTGCAAGCGTAGAAGGTCCGCGGTTACTTTTAAACACGACTTTTTTGTTAATCGTATAGTTAAACAGTGATGAGCATATTCTTGCCACAACGGTTGATATCCATACAGCCCCTGTTTTTGTAAGATCAGTTTTTCCCAGAGCAAAAATCATTCCGCAGAAAATCCCGTAATCCACAAGAAACGAAGACAGTGAAGACAGCATATATCTGAAGAATGTACCGAGGATAACACGGTATATTTTGAACGAGTCAATTACGGGATGAAAGTGAGTCTCGCTGTTGTCGTTGATATAAACAGTCTCGATAGGCACTTCTTTGATTTTATATCCCGAATGTATGGCATCAATTAGCATCTGTGTCTCATATTCGAATCTGTCTCCGGGCAAGCTCGAGAACCGCTTGATCATGGAATCGGGTATTCCGCGAAGCCCCGTCTGGGTATCTTTTACGTTTCCGCCTATAAAAAGCTTCAGAGCGATTATGGTGCATTTGTTTCCGAACTTGCTCTTGGGAGGAACGTTTCCGCTGTCAAAATCACGTGAGCCGAGCACAAGTGCCTCATTATCTTTACTCAATTCCCCGGCAACAGCTGCAACATCCTCCGGTGTGTGCTGACCGTCGGAATCAGCCGTTATAATGCCGTCAAAGCATGATCTTTCAAGGTAACGGGCCATGGCATCTTTAAGCGCCCTGCCTTTCCCCATGTTTACTTCGTGGCGCAGTACCTCGCAGCCGTCTTTCTTTTCAATCTCATCAAAAATAAACCGGCAGTCGCTGCGACTTCCGTCATCGACTACCAGTATATCAGGGTATCCGTGCGAAATAAGAGCATCCACGTATTCTATAAGTGACTTTGCGGGATTAAGCGCGGGTATTACAATCAGATAATTCATATAAAATGTTTCGCCTTTCAGTCATTCCTGTAAAGGATGGAGTAGCCGGAAAAAGTCTGATCGGCTTCGAAACCTTCCGATATCAGGTATGAGATGATGTGAGCCCAGTCGTTTCCGATAATGTATACGGCATTTTCATTAAGATCAAACTCTTCGGGCAGGCCTGCGGTAACATTTCCGTATGTTCCGCTGTCTATATCAAATACGTCTCCGGGCTTACCCGCAAACCAGAAAACCTGCTCATGCTGTTGATCCGAGTGGTCCTCGAACTGAAGATAAATGTGTGTATTCTCATCTTTGATATAATTGGCCTCTGTTTTAAGGAGAGCCTTTGCAGGTACTTCGTCCGTATGCAGAAGATGAAAACCGTATACATCGTTTTGTACAAAAAAGTAAAAATACATGAAGAAAACAAATGACGCACCGGCCCAGACCGTTAACCATGTAAGCATAACCTGATCGTTACGAAGCAGTCTGTATATCGCAATAAAGATGTATAACAGAAACGGCAGGAACAGCTCGTTAACACGGTTGACATTGGGAAATTTTACAACAAGCAGGAATACAGTGCCACCGGCCCAGAAGAACAGTATAAGGGCTGATATCGAGAATTTGCGTTCTTTAATCGAAGCGACCGTATCTTTAATACATAAAATGAATCCGAGAATGACAAACGGAATAAGAAACATGTATATGGTTCCGAACTCAGGAACTGCATTGTACCTAAGTTCATCACCGCCGAGAAACAGTTCCTTGAAGTATCTGAGATTCCCGAGAGCATTTGAAATGCTCATTTCTTCACCTCTTGAATACGGAAGAGGAACGTAATCGGTAATTCCGAGTGAGAAGGGCTCGATTATACGGAAATTGACAAGCTGGTACAACATAAGAGGAGTGGCAAGTATGGCAAGGGGTATGCCAAAGATTATTATTTGCTTTATATGAAACCTCTTAACATAGAGAAGGTATATTCCGGTGAGTATCAGGAATATGGGCCATACCATGTATGAAACAGCGTATGTATAAAGCGAAGTACCCATAAATATGCCTGCAAGAATGCAGTCACGGATTTTTTCGTATTTTACGGCGCGAATCAGGAAGTACATCGTGATCACGGCGGTAGGCAGGAACAGATAAGCTTCAAGTGCCCAACGTTCGGACATTATGTACATGGGCAATACGGTAACAAGAAGCGGTCCCGCAAGCGAAAATCCCTTGTTTTCGGTTATCTCATAACAGATTCCGAACATGGCAAAGAAGCAGAGAACTCCCCATAATACTGCCTGGATTCGAAGCGTATATATAGTGCTCGGAAGAAAGCACAACAGAAAAGCTTCCACGTAAACATATAAGGCATTCTGTCCGTTGCCGTAATCGTAAAAATATGCCGGATAACGGATGCCCCATCTGTCGGTACCGTTTAGATAAATGCTCTTAGTATCAACTGCAACAGCAAGCTCGTCGACATGAAGTCCGTTTGGAAACGAGTCAAGCTTCAGAACTCTTGATATGATAAACACGATAAATAACAGAAACAGAAATATCAGATAATGACTGTCTATGAACTTTCCAATAGATGAAAGCAGATTCAAACTAATGACTTTTCCGCTTCTCATACGATAAACCGATACTCCCAAAAGTATCAGTGTCACGACCAGCCCCGTTATGGCAAAACATGAATAAATATTCATTCCAAACTCCTTATATGCTTAATTCCGATGAATTATACCACAATATATAGATGTGTGACAATTGCCATACTGTCCAAAAAGATATTGCGGAAAGAGCCGGGTTGGGGTATAAATCTATTAACGAACAACAGGAGATACACTACACATGGCAGCAATACTTATGATATGTGCCACGGCATTTACCGGATGCATACTATTCGACAAAAAAATACATGAGACACTGCCTGTGGCTGTATTTGCCGTCACGCTCGGGGTGTACGTGTTCGCACTCGTACTGCCGCTGCCTGTGGCGGTTTATATCTGTTCAGGAATCATAATACTATCTTATTTATCGATTATTCTTTTGAGTTTGTATTTCCGTAAGCATAGCGGGGAGCCGGGGAGAGGGAGAGATTACTATCCGCGGCAAAAGACTTGGAGTGCGTTGTTACTTGACGAGGTATCTCACGAGTCTAGTAACGCGACGCACGGAAACGAGCGCAAGCGCCTTTTGCGCGGATACGTAAGCTCTCCCTCGGTATTTGTGCTTGTGATTATTTGTATTTTGTTCTGCGCACTCATGTACAACCGCCGCGTCTTCTTCTACGATGACCTCTCCTTCTGGGGCCTTTACACCAAAAACATCTTCTCCATCGGCAAGCTCCCGCGTCTGTTCGAGAACTGCTCCGTGGATTACAAAGACTATCCTCCCATCATCCAGATTTTGCAGTATCTGGTCATGTTTGGAAAAAAATCATTTTCCGAACCCGTGATGTTTCAGACTAATATATGCCTTATCTACATACTTCTCCTGCCGCTTATCGGGCGGGTATTTGACGATCGGAACGGATCGGGCAAAGCAGGTAAGAATTCGAAATTAAGCATTGCCACAAGAATTGCATCGGTGATCCTGTACATCATATTCCCGCACATTCTCACGGCTCAGTTTTATTACAGACTCGGAGTTGACCTGTTTCTGGCACTTGTGTTCGGATATGCAATTTATGTTATGTACGCTGAGGAAGGAAGTGAAGCTTTCAGGCTTACAGCCGTTGCGTGTTCACTTTCGTTCCTTGCCCTTATCAAGACAAGCGGTATAGTGTTGTGTATTCTGGCACTAATCATGTTTGTCATGAAAGAGGTTATGACGTGTGATCAAAAGCCCATATACAGATTAGGTAAGGTCATGCTTGTTTCGCTGTTTACATTCGGTTCGTATTTTTCGTGGAAGATGTTCCTCAGGTATTCGGGTAATAACGGGTATTTGTCAAACCGCGTAAGTGCGGGAATGAAGAGCGGAGCATTCAGCCTTCCGGAATATACCGGAGAGGTTATCAGAAATTATGTCAACCACTTCTTTACATACCCGCTTACAAGCAATACCATCGGAGCCACGGCATTTGTGCTTGTTATATTCATTGTGGTTTCGTCAGCTTTCATCCGCGATAAAGATCACAACAGTGATGCCATGCGCAAAGGTTTTCTTGTGGCATCGCTTATCGGGCTTGTTATATTCTGCATCGCCCACATCAGCATGTATCTGTTTGTGTTTGATGAATGGGAGGCGCACGGGCTCTTGGAATATGACAGGTATATAATGCAGTATCTTGGCGGTATTTTCTATCTTTATGCATGTCTTCTCGTGCGAAAATGCATGAGTGTTGAAGCGAAGGAAAGTGACGACAGGAAAAAAGATTTATCCGGAAAAGTGCTTATTGCTACGACTGTGATTTTTATTGCACTTCTTCCGTATAAGGATATGAAAGAATACCTTTTGCCCGGAAACTACGGGGTAATGTTTGAAAAAGGATATGCCGGGATGGCGCAAAATGCAGCGGATGAACTGGCAACATCGGGCATTATGGAACTTGAGCTTAAGCATGACGGAACCGAAAAGCTGATGGTTGTGGCAGATGCGTGGGATGAGACTACACAGTTTTTCGAGTATACTTCGGTACCGCAGCCGATCAACAGGCTTGTTAACGTTCCGGCAGCCGATCCCGGAATGCTGTCAGGATTCATCATGGATTTTGTCGACGAGTATGTATACGTTTGTAATAATGCCGAAAGCTCGTACAAGGGCGACTGGTCCGAGACAGGAGAGATTACTTCCGACGGGAAGCCGCTTAAGTCGGGCGCATTGTACCGGGTTGACAGGACAAATGATGACAAAAGTCTTGTGTTAATTAAATAAATCATCGGCTATTTTGCCTATTGATAAACAGCCGGTCAACTATTAAGATGGTAATAAAATTTGGGGGTACTGCAATGAATGATACGTATGTTGAGGTAATGGTGGCAAGGAAGAAAAACCCTCTGCTCGCACCGCTTAGGATACTTCTGTATGCGCTTGTGATCGTATTTATAGTGATGGGACTCGGTAATGCACTGTATTTCATCGGTGCGGCCGTTTTCGGAGCTATAGCGTACTTCGTTCTTCCGGGACTCGATATTGAATATGAGTACCTGTATCTTGACAGGGAAATATCGATCGACAAGATCATGTCCAAGGAAAAGCGCAAGAACGTATACAAGGTTGATCTCAACAAAATGGAGATAATGGCGAAGCACAGTTCGCACGAGCTCGACTCATACAAGTCAAGAAATTTGAAAGTATGTGATTTTACCTCCGGTATGGAGGATACAAATGTTTACACGATCGTATATGACTCGGGGAGCGAGGGAACGGTTCTTGTAAACATCGAGCCCAATGAGGAGATGATTCGCGCGATCAGGAATGTATTCCCGCGCAAAGTCATAGATATTTGATAATACGGTAACAGATCAACACAGCTAATGAGGAGGGACAAGATGGGACAGATCATTTCGGAAGGAATAACCTTTGACGACGTATTACTCGTTCCGGGCTACTCGAATGTAGTCGGTAATCAGGTTGATGTCACTACGTATCTGACGAGCGGTATCAAGCTTAACATACCGATGATGAGTGCGGGAATGGATACGGTCACCGAGCACCGGATGGCTATTGCGATGGCCAGACAGGGCGGTATCGGTATCATCCACAAGAACATGAGTATTGAAGAGCAGGCGGATGAAGTTGACAAGGTTAAGAGATCCGAAAACGGTGTTATAACGGATCCGTTCTCACTGTCTCCCGAACATACACTTCAGGATGCCGATGATCTTATGGGCAAGTACAGGATCTCAGGTGTTCCGATCACCGAAAACGGAAGGCTTGTCGGAATCATCACGAACCGTGATCTTAAGTTCGAAACCGATTTCGAGCAGAAGATAAGAGACTGCATGACGAGTGAGAACCTCGTTACCGCAAAAGAGGGAACCACTCTTGAAGAGGCGAAGAAGATACTTGCCAGAGCAAGGAAAGAGAAGCTCCCTATAGTTGATGACAATTTCAATCTCAAAGGTCTTATCACGATCAAAGATATAGAAAAGCAGATCAAATACCCGAATTCGGCCAAGGACTCACAGGGAAGGCTTCTGTGCGGTGCCGGTGTCGGGATCACAGCCAATGTTCTTGAAAGAGTCGAGGCACTTGTAAATGCCAAAGTCGATGTTGTTGTACTTGACAGTGCTCACGGACATTCGGAGAACGTGCTTCGCTGCGCAAGGATGATTAAGGACGCATATCCCGATCTTCCTTTGATCGGCGGAAACGTGGCTACGGGTGAAGGAACAAAGGCTCTTATCGAGGCAGGATGCGATGCGGTTAAGGTCGGCATAGGTCCCGGAAGTATATGTACTACAAGAGTTGTTGCCGGAATCGGTGTTCCTCAAATATCGGCGATAATGAACTGCTACGAGGTTGCCAAGGAATATGATGTTCCGATCATAGCAGATGGTGGTATCAAGTACTCGGGCGACATGACCAAGGCTATTGCCGCAGGTGCGAATGTATGTATGATGGGTTCGATATTTGCGGGATGTGATGAGAGTCCGGGAACATTCGAGTTATATCAGGGAAGAAAATACAAAGTTTACCGTGGAATGGGATCCATCTCGGCAATGGAATGCGGAAGCAAGGACAGATACTTCCAGACAAATGCCAAGAAGCTTGTACCTGAAGGCGTTGAAGGTCGTGTTGCTTACAAGGGCACTGTCGAAGATACGGTATTCCAGCTTATAGGCGGTATCCGCTCCGGTATGGGCTATTGCGGAACACCGACTATTGAGGACCTTAAGAATAACGGAAGATTCATCAAGATAAGTGCGGCAGCGCTTCGTGAGAGTCATCCGCACGATATTCACATTACGAAGGAAGCACCGAACTATTCGGTTGATGAGTGATCATGGCGAAATATATAGTTAATGACCTTAAGAGGGCGCTCGGTTCAAAATGGACCAAAGTGTACTTGTGGTGTACGTTAGCGCTCGTTCTTATTGCAAATATTGCGATTATTTGCTTCAGGTTTATATACGGCTCCAATGAAGGTACTTTTGCATATAATGTGTTTGAGTATGCTTCGTGGTGTTTCCTTATCCCGTACTACAGCTGTATTATGATTGGAATAATTGCTGTCGGAAAGGGCTATATCCGTCCGAAAAAGGGCGGAAATGTTCTTGGTGCCGGAGATACCAAGGTTGTTCTTGCACCGTGGCAGCTGTACATCGCAAAGCTTATCGTTGCGATACTTCTGGCGCTTTTCTTTCTTGTTGCGGCATTTGCCGTTTTGTATGTCATAACGCAGCTTTTTCATGTAAATGAAGGCCTGATTCCTTGGATGATTATAAGGAGCTTTCTTAACAAGGCAGCGCTTGCAATCCCGCTCTGGTTTGCCGGTATTTCTTTTGCGATAATGTTCCTGTTCCTTATAGACAGGAAGTGGAAAGCCTGTATCGGATTTGCGGTTATTACGGTTGTTGTTCCGCAGATTATCAGAATATTCTCTCTTGATTCCATTGAAATCGAGTTCTTCAGAACGATCAGGACATACACCATAACACAGAGCTTCGGACTCGTTCCCTATCCGTCATATCCTGAAAGGAGCGTTCCGCTTATCGTGGCTATAGGACTTGTATACGGTATAGTCGCGATGATGATCGGTATGGTGTTTTACAATAAAAAGGCCTCATGACCATGATTTCTGATTTCTTTAAAGATAAAAAAACGCGTCTCGTTTTCATAAGCAGCTTTCTCTGGGCAGTTGCAGCCCACGGGATGGCAATGTTCAACAAATACTCGTTTCATGACGATGTTTCGTGGTTTAACGGAGTAGGTGAGACTTACGGACTCGGCAGATGGTTTCTCGGATTTACCGGATCCATGACCGAGTATCTATGTATGAGCCGGAACTATTCAACTCCACTGTTTAATGGAATACTCACTATTCTTGGTGTAGCTGTGATGGTATACCTTGTATGCCGAAAGCTTAGGATAGATGATCCGTTTATGATCATCGGATTAAGCGGGGTTATGGTATGCTTTCCTGCGGTTACCAACATCTTTGGCTTTATTTTTACCGGTCCCCATTACTATTTAGGTGCTGCGCTCGGTGTTGTCGGAGCATATGTTTTCAGTACTAACAAAAATATCGCGTCATTTATACTGTGTACATTTCTGATGTGCCTTTCAACAGGGCTGTATCAGTCCAATATTGCGATAAATTTAATCGTTCTTCTTCTGTTCATGCTTGACGAAGTTTATGAGCATGATATGACATGGAAGGAGTATATTGTTCTTGGACTGAAGAATGCGGCGGTTTGTGCGGCTTTTATGGCGGAGTATTTCGGATTAAATGCTCTGTTTCTTAAGATCACAGGCCTTGAAATGTATAATTACAAGGGTGTCAACTCATTCGGAATGACAGGTATTTCGGGCTACGCATGGCGAATATTCACCGCGTACAAGAGATTTATTAAACCTGCCGATTTCATTAATTATGACGGCGTCTCCGCCAATATGTTTCCGTGGAATCTAAAATATCTGCATATTTTTCTTGTCATCATATCGATAGTCTTGATCTTTGTTATGCTTCGCAGAGCCGGAAAGTTTGCAAAGATTGTCCAGATGGGGATTCTTATCGCGGTAAGTCCATTATTCTCGTACTTTATTTATTTTATGGTGGCCGAAGAGGATGCACATGGCGGAATGGCATATGGTGAGGTGTTTATGTTCGCGCTTGCCGCATTTGTGATTACAAGGCTTCGCGAAGACGGTTACGGCAGCAGCGAACTACCCAATCCCGTTAAAAATATATCCATGATTTTATCGCGTATCGCGGTAGTTATCATTATGATCATGGCTGTAATGTTCACACGATATGCAAATGTCTGTTATCTTAAAGTTGAGCTCATGCAGTCTGAGGCTATCAGCTACTACACGACACTAATAACCAGAATACAACAGACTGAAGGATATGATTATGACACACCGATTTGCTTCGTCGGTGGTGAAAAAAAGAATGACGAGGCCTTTTCGGGGAATAAGCGGTTTGACCCCATATATTTGCCGCCATATCAAGGGAACTCAATAATTAATGATTTTGAGTGGGAAGAGACTATGAAAATGTGGTGCGGTTTTTCGTACGAGGTATATCATGGTCAACATCTTGACGAAACAAAGGTACAAGCCATGCCGATTTATCCGGCAGACGGATCTGTCAGGATGATCAACGGGGTGCTTGTCGTTAAGTTCAATGAGGAGAATTAGTGCCGGTTGCAAGGCTGACTTGCTTTTGCTATCATTTACTTCGATATGGACGGATACCGGAAAGAACTAAAATATATCGTTGATGATGCGACTCTTATGGACGTAAGAAACCGTATCAGCGGTCTTATGCGACGCGATTCGCATCAGCAGGGAGAGTGTTACCGTATACGGAGCGTTTATTTTGACAGCCCGTCGTATGAATGTTTCAGGGAAAACATGGCCGGGGTATCCTCAAGAGAGAAATACCGTATCAGAACGTATGAATGCAGTGATAATGTTATCTCGGCCGAGATTAAGATTAGGCACAGAGATACGATATCCAAGATAAGCACGAGAATATCAAAAGAACTGTTTGATGCGATTCTTTCGGATCGGAGCCACAAGGCTCTTGATATGCTTGCAAGATGTGTGAGCGGTCAAACGGAAAGCTCATTATCCGATAAGGATAAGCGTGTTCTGGAAAAATACTATTCCCAATTATCGTCATATGCATACAGACCGGTCTGTATAGTCGATTACGAGAGAAATGCGTATGTGTATGATATCGGAAATGTCAGGATTACATTCGACCGTAATATTACCGCATCAACAGATTACAGACGTTTTTTCGACAAAGACCTTACAGGTATGACTGCGCTGCCCGACGGACAGCATATTCTTGAGATTAAATATGATGAGTTCCTGCCACGGGAGATACTTTCGGTTCTTGGTGGGATGAGTCTTACAAGGAGCAGCAGTTCGAAATATGCACAGTGCGCACAGCGAATACTGTCTGCATAAATTGCAAACACTTTGATTTTGGAGGCGTAACATGAGCTTCAAGGATGTTATAACAAGTAATTTAATTAATGGTTTTTCGGGGTCGGACATCACGTTAGGCGATATCATGACAACACTCGGTATCACTTTTTTGATAGCGCTTTACCTGTTTATCGTATACAGATTTGTTACCGAGAATGCTTTTTATTCCAAGGATTACAATATCTCGATGGTGGCCATGTCACTTGTTACCGCCGGGATAATACTTGCAATGCAGTCAAGTATCGTTATCTCACTCGGTATGGTCGGCGCTCTTTCCATAGTAAGGTTTCGTACAGCCATTAAGGAGCCTATCGATCTCCTGTTTTTGTTTTGGTCGATCGGTACAGGCATAATATGCGGTGCCGGATTGTATAAGGTTGCTGTTGTTCTTGCAGTATGCGTGACTGCGGCTATCGCAATTCTTAAGTTCGTGCCCGAAAGAAGAACGGCTAACCTTCTGTTTGTCGGCTTTTGCGGCAATCTTTCCACCGACGATATCATTAAGGCCGCATCACCGTTTGGAAAGGTATTAAGCGTAAGATCGGTCAATGTGACTGCAAGCGGCACGAATACAGCATTTGAGGTAAGGGTTACGGATGCCGACGGCATGGTTGCCGCGGTAAAAGCGCTTGATGGGGTCGATACGATATCACTTGTGGCGCATGACGGCGAATTCAGGGGATGATTCGGTGAATAAACGTCTTTCTTTTTTTCTAACGGCAATACTGGTAGGAGCCGCTGTGCTTACAGGGGCTCTTTTCGTTGAAAAAAAGAGTGCTGCGGCGAAGATCAGGCCTTCATTTGACATGACGGATGAAGAAATACTGACATTGCCGTATTTTGACCTTATCGCGCCAAAGGATGAGAATAAAAATCTTCCGTCTGACGTGGGAAGCTACAGTCTCGGAGATGGGATCATACACCTTATACTCCCGGATGACGTACCGCAAAAAGCAATCATCGTATATATCAGGGACATCGAAGGCAATCACCTTGCAAGACGGGTTTATGATTTTACCGGGAAGGTGATGATAGGACCATGGGAGGTTGTGATCGATCATCATACGCTTCCGGTATTGTACTTTGAATCGGAAAATCCAAGCGATTATTCGTTTATGAACGCATCAAAGACAAAAGACGTAATTTGCAACGGTAATTTCCATATATGCGTAAGCAAGGAAGATGCCGACAAATACGGGTGGTACAGGGATTATTTAAGTCTTGGGGAAAACCGTGCATCCAAGATCTCGGCTTCGCTTCAGGGAAGAGGGAGCGTCAGTTGGGAAAGTTCCAATACAAAAAAATCATACAGCCTTCGACTAGGCAAAGCCCAGAATTTACTTGGGATGGGGAGTAACAGGAACTGGAATCTTATTGGTAATGGATTCGATGTCTCCTTGCTAAAGAATGTCACGTTTAATGAGCTTTCACGCCGGATTGGCATAGACTATCAGCCCAACATGCAGAATATTGACTTGTATGTTGATGGGAAGTATCAGGGAGTATATACGCTTACGACCAAGGTCAGTGCAGATAAGGACAGGATACCGCTGCATCGCGGAGATTTCCTGTACAGACTTGACCCGCCCATCCCGGAAGCTCCGATACGATATACGTCTGATGCGTGGTTTCGCGATGGCAGTAAGAACTATCCGGTCGCGGATCTTATGTATCCGGCAGAGCCCAAAGAAGAAGATATCACCGATGCAGCGGCAATACTGCAGACATTTGTAACGCTTAGGGACGATTCGAAACTTCCCGGGTTGGCAGAAATATGCGACTTGAAAAGCCTTGCGGCCTACTACTGGATGCAGGAGCTGTCCATGAATTATGATGCATGCTCAAGAAGCGTCTATTTCTATTACACGAGAAACGATTCGAAGATACACTTCGGTCCGGTATGGGATATGGACTTTACACTCGGGTCTCCATACGAAAAGAAAGAAGTGGATTTCTCGAGCCCGGAAGGGTGGAAGATTAGGGAACTCGGATGGTATAAGGCACTCTTTTCGCGCCCTGAGTTCGTACATGAAGTTAATGACCTGTATTATAACGGCGGGATAAGAGAGATCATGCTCTCCGGAGGTGCCGAGTTCGCGCGCCAGAGAGAACTTGTCGGTGATGACGGTTATCTTAACTATTTGTTTTTCGGGCATGCCAATCCGCCTGTAATGTCGCTTGTGTACGGGGATTCATATGACGAATACTGCGACAATATGATCGTTTTTTACAATAAAAGAGCTGCGTGGATAGATGCTGCGATGGAAGCGGAAAAATAAGTTGAAAATCAAGTGCCTATGGGGTATCATTTAGTGTATGAGTTTTAGTAAAGAATCAAGGGATTCCAAGGTTTCGGGCAAGTTCATGATCGACATCGAAAAGCTTCAGGAGCTTCAGGATGTATACGCACAGGTTGCTAACCTGTTTATTTTTTGTGTCGATGAAACCGGAAAACGTATCACCGAAATGTCCGGTAATCCCGATGAAATAAAAAGAGTAGTATCGCTTCTTGACGAGCTGCAGATAAGGGCGGCGATCAACCGTGTGCTGTTTGATTCCGTTGAGGAGCAGGTAATTGAAAAAACCGAGTATCCCAATGTCAGGATAGCAACCGTCGGCGTAAGAGTCGGCGGCATTCCGGCGTTCGCGTGGTTCATCTGCGGAGTTGCTCCGGATGAGGGCGGCGAGAACGATGTAACCAACTTTGAATCCACTATCCCGCTCTACAAGTTCAATGCATCTGTTGATCTGATAAGAGAAGTATCAAACCGTATCTACGGCGAGAGTTACAAGATCGCGAATGCTGTGGCGGATGCCAAGCGTGCGATCTCATCCACGGAGGAGATACAGAAGGCACTTGCAAGAAGCGAGGCAATGACCGGCGTGGTCAGCCAGCTTGGATCAGATGATGCATTCGAGGTAATAGCGAACAGGGTACTTGATTATACAGGCAAATATGCCGACATTTCACACGCTTACGTTCTTCGCCCCAACAGGGACGGAAATGGAATAGATATTATAGGCAGTTATGTTGCACCGGGGGAATCGTCGCTTAATCCCGTTATCGATATCATGTCCCAGTCATTCCTGGCTCAGATAGGCGATCAGACGAAGATAATCTCATATCGTACGCGTATTGAGGAGAAAAACCGCGACTGGCTTGATTCAATCGGCATTTCTGCGGCGGTTGCGATTCCCATCGCGATAAACGGCAAGACCGCCATGTATGCGTTCTACGTTGATAATAAGATCAACCGTGAATGGGGAATGGATGAAGTCAAGTTCTTCGGGGACGCAACGAAAGTCATTCAATCAAGTGCCACAAACCGTATCCAGCGTAATTCCATTACAAGCTCATATAAATCACTCGAGACGATACTTGATAACGTAGGATCAGCTATTTATGTGCGCGATATCAACAGCTCAAACATTGTGTACGTCAACAGAATGTGCAAGAACACGTTTGAAAAGGAACTCACAAGCGGAGCCATAGTAGGACTGTTTGAGGAGTCCAGCAGATACAACACGGCCTCAAGCTACCGCGAGGTCAATTACAAAGAACGTAACCGTTGGTATGATGTCACATCCACGAACATGACGTGGGTGGACGGACGCAAGGTTGTACTTTACGCGATAATAGATGTAACCGAGAAGAAGCAGTACCAGAGGAAAATCGAGCAGCAGGCAAACAACGATTTCCTTACGGGTCTGTATAACCGTATGTGCTGCGAAAGAGACCTTTTACGTATCGTTGATGAGGCTAAAGAGAGCGGCGGCAAGGGAGCGGTCATATATCTTGACCTTGATGATTTTAAACATATTAATGACGGACTGGGTCACCAGTACGGCGATGTTCTTCTGAAGGCGATTTCGAACAGTCTTCAGCGTATAAACGGTGTGGAGAATACATGTTACCGTATGGGCGGTGACGAATTCGTAATACTTGTTCCGCATACGAGTTATGACAGGTTTGAGGACATCATAGAGAGTATCAGGGTTGTGTTCAACAAGCCGTGGTTCTTAAAAGGTGCCGATTACTACTGTACTTCGAGTATAGGTGTTGTAACGTTCCCCGATGAGGGAGAGACCGTCCAGGACCTCATACGTAAGGCGGATATCGCTATGTATACGGCGAAGAAGTCAGGTAAGAACAAGATGGCTCATTATACCGACTCGTCGGATGCGGAAGCATACAAGCGTCTTGATATGGAAAAGAGTATGAGAGCCGCGACAGCTTCCGATTATGAACAGTTTGAAGTGTATTATCAGCCTATTATAGATATAAAGAAACCGGGCAATCCTTGTACCGGCGCGGAGGCACTTATCAGATGGAATTCGACGGAGCTCGGATTTATTTCTCCGGGTGATTTTATCCCTCTTGCAGAGTATCTCGGACTTATCAATCCTATTGGTCTGCACGTGTTAAAGAGTGCATGTGAGGCGGTGAAATATTGGAACGAGAACGGCCATCCGTATTACAAAGTAAACGTCAACCTTTCGGTTGTTCAGCTGATGCAGAACGATATCGTGGAGAATATAGGCAAGACAATAGAGGAAGTCGGAGTTAATCCGAGGAATCTGACCCTTGAGGTTACCGAGTCTCTTGCAATTAATGATATGGATCGAATGAAGAGGATACTCGGGGATATTAAGAAGCTCGGTATCCGTATCGCGCTTGATGATTTCGGAACAGGCTATTCGTCGCTTAATCATATTCGTGAAATACCTCTCGATGTCATCAAGGTAGATCAGACGTTTGTTACGGATCTTGCGACTGATCAGTATGCGCAGTCGTTTGTAAAGATGATCGGTGAGCTTGCATATGCGCTCGGCGTTCGTGTCTGCGTTGAAGGTATCGAGACCGTTGATCAGTTCAAGGCTCTTGAGAACATGAATGTACGTATGGTTCAGGGATTCTATTTTGACAAGCCGATGCCGAGAAGCGATTTCGAGGCGAAATATTTGGGAGGACAATAAGATGGAGAAACTCAATTTATTCAAGGAGCTTGACACGAATTCGTACCCCGGAAGAGGTATCGTTATCGGAAGATCCACCGACGGAAAGTATGCCGTTACGGCATATTTTATTATGGGCAGAAGTTCGAATTCGAGGAACCGTATTTTCGTTGAGGACGGTGACGGGATACGTACAAAGGCATTTGATGAAAGCAAGCTTGAAGACCCTTCGCTTATCATATATGCACCCGTAAGAGTGCTCGGTGATACAACCATAGTTACAAACGGAGATCAGACGGATACGATATACGACGGTCTTTCGGCAGGCAAGACGTTTGAACAGTCGCTCAGAACGCGTGAGTTCGAGCCTGACGCACCGAACTATACACCGCGTATTTCAGGAATCATGGAAGTTGCAAACGGACAGTTTACATACAGTCTGTCGATATTAAAGAGCGATAACGGAAACCCCGAAGAATGTAATCGTTACACATTCTCTTATGACAATCCGCTTGCCGGAGAGGGACACTTCATTCATACATACATGAAGGACGGCAATCCGCTTCCTTCGTTCGAAGGCGAGCCGAAGTTCGTATCCATCGAAGGTGATATAGAGACGTTCACCGGTAAGATGTGGGGAAATCTTAATTTTGATAACAAAGTATCGCTGTTTGTTCGCTTTATCAATATTGCAACAGGTGAGGTTAAGACCAAGATCGTTAACAAAAATATGTAGGAGAATACCATGAAAGAACTTGAACTTAAGTACGGCTGCAATCCCAATCAGAAACCTTCGAGAATATACCGCGCTGACGGCGGAGAGCTCCCCATTACGGTGCTTAACGGGCGCCCCGGATATATCAATCTTCTTGATGCGTTTAACGGCTGGCAGCTTGTATCGGAGCTTAAGGCGGCAACGGGTTATCCCGCCGCAACATCGTTCAAGCATGTATCCCCAGCGGGAGCTGCGATCGGAAAGCCTTTGTCGGATACGCTTAAAAAGATTTACTTTGTTGATGACCTCGGAGAATTGTCTCCGCTTGCCTGTGCATATGCAAGAGCAAGAGGTGCCGACAGGATGTCATCATTCGGAGATTTTGTGGCGCTCTCGGATGTGTGTGATGTATCAACCGCCAAAATATTAAAGCGTGAGGTTTCGGACGGAATAATCGCTCCGGGATATGAACCGGAAGCGCTTGAGATTTTATCGGCCAAGAAAAAAGGCAATTATGCTGTTATTCAGATAGATCCTTCCTACAGACCTGCTCCGATTGAGCATAAAGAAGTGTTCGGAGTTACTTTTGAGCAGGGAAGGAATGAAATCGACATCAATGAATCACTCCTTACCAACATAGTTACTAAGAATAAAGACTTACCCGAAGATGCGAAACATGATCTTCTGATTTCACTTATCACTCTTAAATATACACAGTCCAATTCCGTCTGCTACGTTAAGGACGGACAGGCTATCGGTATCGGAGCCGGACAGCAGTCAAGAGTTCACTGTGCCCGTCTTGCCGGACAGAAAGCCGACAATTGGCTTCTTCGCCAGAGCCCGAAGGTTATGGAACTTCAGTTTGCCGAGGGCATCGGACGTGCCGACAGGGATAATGCAATTGATAACTACATAGGTGATACATACATGGATGTCATCGGGGATAACGTATGGCAGAAGTATTTTGCCGTAAGACCCGAGGTTTATACTGCCGATGAGAAGCGTAAATGGCTTGACACCATGAGCGGTGTTTCACTTGGATCGGACGCGTTCTTCCCGTTCAGAGACAGCATAGACAGGGGTGCCAAGAGCGGTGTTTCCTATATCGTTCAACCCGGCGGGTCGGTCAGGGATGATCTTGTGATCGAAGCGTGTGATGAATACGGCATGGTCATGGTATGTAACGGAGTCAGACTGTTCCACCACTAATCATAAGCAAGAGCAGTTAATGATTTATTTGGAGGCAGATGATGATCAAGATCGCTTTCTTTGATGCCAAGGAATATGATAAGAATTCTTTCGTGAAGGCTAACGAAGACGGAAGGTTTGAAATACGTTATTACGAGACGAAACTGTCATCGGATACGTGCCGTCTGGCCGAAGGCTGTGATGTTGTCTGTATATTCGTTAACGATGATGTGGGCGCTGATGTGATCGATGAGCTTGTTGCCATGAATGTTAAGCTCATAGCACTTCGCTGCGCCGGATATAATAATGTCGATATTGAGCATGCATATGGGAAGATACACATCGTAAGAGTTCCCGCATACTCACCGTATGCTGTGGCCGAGCATGCCATGGCACTTCTTATGACGTCGATCAGACGTATCCACAAGGCATATATTAGGACAAAGGATTTCAATTTCAGCCTTAACGGCCTTACCGGATTTGATCTTCACGGAAAAACGGTAGGCGTAGTCGGAACGGGTAAGATAGGTCGTGTATTCATCGACATATGCAGGGGCTTCGGTATGAATGTCATCGCATATGACAAATTCCCTGCCGAAGGTTCGGGAATTGAATATGTATCTCTTGATGAATTGTGGGCCCAAAGTGACATCATTTCATTCCATTGTCCCCTTACGGATGAAAATCACCACATGGTAAACAGTGAAAGCATCGCCAAGATGAAGAAGGGAGTAGTCCTTATTAATACTTCACGAGGCGCTCTTATAGACACGGAAAGCCTTGTTGAAGGCATCAAGGAGCGTAAGATCGGTGCCGCCTGTCTTGATGTATACGAGGAGGAATCAAACGTATTCTTCCACGATTATTCGGGACATATAGTGGATGATGATACGCTGACAAGACTGATATCCCTGCCGAACGTTATCGTAACATCTCACCAGGCGTTCCTTACACAGGAAGCTCTTTCGAACATAGCGGACACTACGCTTTCAAACATTACCGAATTCTTTGAACAGGGATACAGCGGGAACGAAGTGTGCTACAAGTGTTCCTCTGTCGGAAGTTGTCCGCAGAAGCATGTGAAAAAATGCTTCTGATGCTGTAAGTTTTCCTTGACAACCGTTGGGTCATCTTATATAATTTCAAATGTTCTGCGACAGAACACACGGGATCTTAGCTCAGCTGGGAGAGCATCTGCCTTACAAGCAGAGGGTCATAGGTTCGAGCCCTATAGGTCCCATATGGCGAGGTGGCTCAACTGGCTAGAGCGTCCGGTTCATACCCGGGAGGTTAAGAGTTCAAGTCTCTTCCTCGCTACGATCAATTAACCCCGATAACCCTTTGGTTTCGGGGCTTTTTTATGTTCATTTTGAATAGATTTCTCGGCTGTTCTAGTGTATAATGTTATGTGATTTTGCGAAAGAGGAAGCATGATGAAAGATACAAAGATTAAATCCATATGTTTTATAGTTCTGTTAATTGCCGTAACATCTCTTTTTCTGGCAACAAGATTCTATCGGCTGGATGTTGTTCCTTTCGGCGCACACAGGATGCATATTGACGAGCTCGGAGCCGCTTACGATGCGTTCTGTATTTCCGAGTACGGGGTGGATCAGTTTCTTTTGAAGATGCCGCCGTATTTCAGGTGTTTCGGTGAAGGTCAGAATGCCCTTTATACATATCTTTCCGCTATTGTGTTTAAGATAGCCGGCATATCCTTGTTCAATTACAGGCTATCTGCTGTGATTTGCGCTATGGGCGCTTTTGCGGCGCTGTTTTTCCTAATGAAGGAAATGCTTGATAAATGGTATGCACTCGTTGCGCTGGCATTAATGACGATTATGCCCGTGTTCATGATAAGTGAGCATTGGGGTCTTGAAGCATATCTGCTTATGAGCTTTGTAATAATCTCCATGTGCTTTCATGTGCACGCGGCAATGACCGGAAGCTCGCTTCATTATTTCCTTGCAGGGGTATTCTGGGGACTGTCGTACTATACTTATTCGCTTTCGTATATAGTTGTCACCGTTTTTCTGATCCTTTCGATGGCAATATTGATGAAATATAAGAAAATCACGCTTAAGAATGCTCTGCTTGCCGGAATACCCGTTCTTGTGCTCGGATTTCCTCTTTTGATGGAACAACTGGTCATGATGGGTGCTCTCGAGCCTTTCTCGCTTTTCGGCGTTATGGACTTATGGGTTCCGCCATACACAAGGTATCATGGCATTTCATGGGAATACGTATCCGAAAACCTGCTTGGAGCATTAAGGTTTATTTATGTGGATGATAACGATGCGTACAATTCCAACCGGACATTCGGGACGATGTACTATGTATCGATCCCGTTCATACTGATCGGTATGGTTGCATCCGCGATCACCGTGATCAAGGATATTAAAAGAAAAGTTCTTAATCCGTGGCTGTTCTGCTGGCTGTTTTATCTCTGCTCACGCATATTCCTTCTGTTCGTGAAAGAGCCCAATGTTAACAGGATAAACGGGATTTATCCGGAATATCTGATGTTTACGGTATACGGTATCAAGACGGCGCTTGAAAAGTTCAAATTCAAAAAGGCTTTATTTACAGCAGGCTGTGTAGCTTATATCATCCCTTTTGTTTTGTTTTCAAAGTACATGTATTCACATGACGGACTTCAGAACGATGCCTATGATATAGGAGACAGTCTCGGATGCGATATACAGGCGGCGGAGACGGCTGCTCTGGCGAAGAAGCTTGCTATGGGAAGGCCGGTTTACGCACTGCTTAATGATGGCTGGATGCGACACCTGTCAATGGCTTTGTATACTGAAACCTCGCCGTATGATTTCTTCAGGGATAATGAGCCGCAGGACAGGAGCTTTAACGGAGTTGAATGGGAGATGCCGGACGGCCTTGATCTTACGGGTGATACGGTATATCTGATAGATAATGAACTTAGCCACATTACGCAATACCTGATCTCGGAAGGATTTGCGGCAGATATGACATATCCGGATTATACGGTTGTCTACAGGCCGGTACAATAAAAGGAATCATCTTTTAGAAAGGTCGATATATATGAGTTTTAAAGACATGATCAGATCATCGGTTTTGAGCAGTTTTTCAAGTGATATTTCACCGCAGCGCATTTTGCTTGTGCTGGCGATTTCGCTTGTACTTGGTATATATGTGTTCATAGTTTACAGGATGGCGGTTAATAATGAATTCTACTCCAAGGACTACAACAGAACGCTTGTATTGATGGCTGTTGCAACAGCCGGCATTGTTCTTGCAGTTCAGTCCAATCTGGTTATTTCGCTCGGTATGGTCGGAGCGCTTTCAATCGTAAGGTACAGAACCGCGATCAAAAGTTCACTTGATCTGTTTTTCCTGTTTTGGGCGATCAGTATTGGTATCATATGCGGTGCCGGTCTGTATATTCTGGCGGCATGTGTGTGCATAGTTGTAACACTTGCATTGTTCATCACCGGGAAAATGGCAAGCCCCATTAATCTTGGGCTTCTCATAATAAACTGTGAAGATCGTGACGGCGCCGGGCGCGTTATCGAAACGGTAGAATCACATGCTAAGTATGTAAGGCTAAAGAACAAGACTGTCTCAGCGGATAATGTTGAGCTGATACTCGAATACAAGACCACCGATGATAAAGCGCTTGAACAAGCTCTGTCCGACAATGCGTCGGTGAAGCGGTTTGCTGTAATGAACTATGACAGAGAGACGAGAATCTAGGTAAGTCTGATGGAAAAGCATTCACTTTTTGCGGTGACAACTTTGATCGCCACCACGCTTCTTGCAGTAGCGGTGTTTGCGATAAGTATGGCCGGAGACGATAACCCCGGTATTTTCATTTCTGAAGTATGTCCTCATAACGATGATGTCATATATGATTCGGTAGGCTTCTATCACGATTATATTAAGATATACAATGAGTCGTCTTCGGTTGTTTCACTGGACGGCTATGCTCTTTCCGATGATAAGACGAAACTGGACAAATATGTTTTTCCTGATGTTGATGTTGAACCCGAAGGCAGTATACTTATCTGGGCGGATACACGACCGCTGTTTGAACACAGATTAACGGACGAAGACGCACTTTACACAGGATTCGGGCTTCGGGATCATGAATATCTGTATCTGTCCAATCCTGACGGAGCGATAATTGATTCGCTAAGGCTCCCGGCAATGAAGCCGAGCAGATCTCTTCTTAGGGCCGGAGTTAACGATAAAGGCGAGGAAGGGACTCCGAGTGAAATGGAAACACAACCACCGGCTGTGTCTGAGTTTGTGAGTCCGCCGACGTTTTCGATTGCTTCGGGGTTTTATGCAGCCCCCTTTTTTCTTGATGTAGCAGGGGAAGGAAATACGGTTTATTACACCGTAGACGGCTCCGATCCTTATACGATGGGAACAGAGTACTCAGATCCTATACCGGTGATCGACAGGAGCGTGCTGCCGGATTATTATTCGACGCTTGGCCCGGTTTCGGCAGTAGCTGAACAATACTATCCGAGTAACCCGGTAAGCAAATGTACTGTTATACGTGCAGTGTCAAAAGACAGTGACGGCACGTTCTCCAATGAGACTATTGGAGTTTATTTTGTCGGAGAAGATATCAAAAATGCATGTGAAGGAGTATATACCGTTTCCATAGTATCGGATACGGATGGGCTGTTTTCTTCCAAAAACGGAATATATGTCGCGGGACATATATGGGAGATGAATAACGAGAAGGCTGAGGATAAAGGTATTGATAAGCATATAGCCCCGGCCAATTACAATATGCGCGGCAAGGGATGGAAGAGAAACGCGAGACTGACACTGTTTGACCCGTCAGGCGTATGTTTATATGACGAGAATGACAGAATCAGTGTAAGAGGTGGATTCGCAAGATCTTTTCTTCAGAAGAACTTTGCGCTGTCCCCAAGACGCACCGGAGAACGGGTTTTTGACGGATTCATGAGTGATACGGGGGATTCTTATGTCCTTCGTGCAGGAAGCTATGATGATGCGTTCCAAACAAACATAAGGGATCCTTTAAACAGTAAGATTGCTATAAACATGAATGTTGCGGCACAAAGATCTGTTTGCTGTCAGGTGTTTCTTAACGGGGAATACTGGGGTTGCTACAATCTCCAGGAAAAACCCGATGAGAGCTTTATTCAGGCAAAATACAAGGTTCCGGCAGATAACGTTAATCTTATTAAGAATTTTATTTCGGAATCGGGAATATCGGGAGATCTTGGGCAATACAAGCAGCTGCTAGATTTTATTCATCTGAATGATTTAAAAGATCCGGACAGATATGCGCGCTTTTGCGAGATGGTCGATATAGATAATTTTATTGATTATTATTGTGCAGAGATTTACTTCGCAAATGATGATGCATATGTAGGCAATGTTGCGCTGTGGAGATCGCGCAATAAAGGTTATACACCGTATGAGGACGGAAAATGGCGGTTCATTTTATTTGATACCGACTGTACCGACGGGTATTACGCAAATGTTGCAAGCTCGGATTCGTTTACTGAAGAAAACTGGAACGGAACCACCCCGCTTAATGAGACGTTTTTCTCCAATCTCGTAAAAAATGCCGAGTTTCGCGACAAATTCACGGCAAGGTTTACCCAGCTCCTTCAGAGTGATTTTTCGTATGAAAGGATCGAACCGATTCTGGACGAGATGGAACAGACATACCTGCGTCCCATGGTCATGTCCATAAGAAGATACAATGATCCGCAGTTTACCGGAGATCAATATCGTGGAAGAGTAAACGTTGTACGTGATTTCTTCAGGGACAGAAACGGATATATTTATAAATATATGATGCAGCATATGAGTGAACAGGATAATGATTGATAAGCATAGTTCTTTTGACAGAGTAATAATAGGTGCCGGACTGTACGGACTGTACAGTGCCGCTTTGTGCGGACAAAGAGGCGAAAAGGTTCTTGTACTTGAAAGGGACGGCTCGGCTTTCGGGCGTGCCACGTACGTTAATCAGGCAAGAATCCATATGGGGTATCATTATCCGAGAAGTCTTTCCACTGCTATGAAGTCGGCCGGGTATTTTAAGAGATTTTGTGAGGATTATGATTTTTGCATCCATAAGGACTTTACTCAGGTTTATGCCACAAGTAAACATTTCTCGTGGACGAATGCCGAGCAGTTCGTATCATTTTGCGAGGCAGCGGGTATACCATGCACCGAAACGAATGCATCCGCGTATTTTAATCCGGATATGTGCGACGGGGCTTTTATTACCGAAGAGTATACTTATGATGCGATGGAGCTTAGGGATCACTTCATTGACCGCATAAGCGGTATGGCAAACGTAAAGATAGTATATAATGCGGTGATTTCTGATATACTCTGTAATGAAGAAAATCACTGTTTTGAGATAACGCTTTTGGATGGCAGCAAATACGAGTGCGGTTTCCTGCTTAATGCCACATATGCCTCAACCAACCAGATCACCGGACTTGTACGGGGTATCAAAAAAGAAACGTTTGATCTTAAATATGAGTTGTGCGAGATCATTCTCGTAAACCCTTGCGAAGCGTTAAAAAATGTCGGGATCACAGTTATGGACGGTCCGTTTTTTTCGATAATGCCGTTCGGACATACCAACATGCATTCGCTTACGGCCGTATGCTTTACACCGCATCTTACCAGCTATGAGAAGACGCCGGAGTTCAGATGTCAGACCGGAGTGTCTGATAACTTGTGCAGCTCATCGGGATTGGGAAACTGTTCTTCATGTAATTACAGGCCCGAGAGTGCATGGCCTTATATGGATCATCTTGCCAGAAAGTATTTGCTTCCCAAGTATGATTATGAATATGTCAAGTCTCTGTTTTCGATGAAACCGATACTTAAGTCGTCAGAGATCGATGATTCCAGACCTACGGCGATTCGGGTCAATCACAGGAATCCTGATATGGTAAGCGTGCTGTCGGGTAAGATCAACACGGTATATGACCTTGATGAATATTTGAAATAAAGGGTGGATTAAATGAACGAAACTGATATGAAAGAGAAAAAGTTTATATCTGCGGTAGTATATCTGAACAACGATGCACCGGTGGTCAACAGATTTCTAGATGTTATTACGTCGGTGCTGTCACAGAACTTTACCGGATATGAGCTGATATTTGTAGATGACGCTTCTACCGACGACAGCGTTGCAAAGATCAAAGATTACTATGCGGCTCATTCCGAGAGTGTCCAGATGGCGAGCGTAATCCGCCTGAACCACTATCAGGGTCAGGAGAGCGCCATGAATGCGGGACGTGATTTTGCCATCGGAGATTTCGTATTCGAATTCGATGATATGCTGATAGATTATGATCCGAACCTTATTATCGAGGTATACCGGAAGTCGCTTACCGGATTTGATATAGTATCGGTCGGCTGTGAGAATGCCAGGAGCATTTCCTCGAAGCTGTTTTACGGGGTATATAACGGTGTCAGCAAGTCCGGAGGAAAGCTTACATCCGAGACATTCAGAGTGTTGTCGAGAAGAGCGATCAATCAGGTTAAATCGATAGACCGTTATATCCCTTACAGAAAAGCAATATATATGAATTGCGGACTTGAGACGACAACCCTTAATTACAGATCGCCCAACCCGTCGTTAAGAAAACAGACGTTAAAATCACGTCATGAGAGAAGTTCTCTTGCGATTGACTCGCTGATCTATTTTACAAATGCGATGGGAAAGCTTGCCGGGATCATGTGTTTCGTGTTCGCTATAGTAGCTATTGCAGTAAGCGCGGATATAGTTTATGAGACGATCGCATTAACACATCCGGTTGAAGGCTGGAGATCGACAATGGGATTCCTGTCGGTTGGATTCTTCGGTATTTTCCTTATACTGTCGATCATTATCAGGTACCTTTCGGTTCTGATTAATGTAAGTTTTAAGCAAAGCAGATATCTTATCGCGGATGTAGATAAGATCACAACAAAATGATGAAGATAAATATACTTTTTCCGGTGCTTAACGAGCATAAAAGGTTACGCTCCGGAGTTGAGAGAACAGTTGAATATATGCAGGACTATACACGCGATAGGGACGATGTCGGGTATGTTTGTACGATACTTGACAACGGATCCGATGATGATACTCCCGATATTGGAAGGAATCTTGAATCACAGTATCCGGGGATGGTTCGCTACATCCGGATAGAGCAGCGTGGCGTCGGGATTGCGTTTAAGACAGGAGTTGAACAAAATGATGCCGATATAGTCGGCTACATGGATATCGATCTTTCAACGGATATTTCAAACCTCGGAAAAGCGATCGAACTGTTTAAGGAAGATGAAAGTCTTGAGTATATAAACGGCACGCGATTTTCCAAGGAATCAAGAACTATCGGGAGAAAGTGGTATCGCAAGATCACGTCGGCAGGTCTTGTATTTATTTTGCGGACAGCACTTGGCATGAAGGCGACCGATGGCATATGCGGTTTTACGTTTATGAGAAGCGATGTTGCCCGAAAGCTTGTTGCCGAATCGGGAGATGACAAGGGTTGGTTCTATATGATAGAGCTCCTTATAAGAGCGGAAAGATCAGGCGTTAACATACTTGATCTTCCGGTGGTATTTACCGAGAATTACGATACAACGGTCAAAATAGGGAAAACGATAAAGAATTATTTGGTGAATATCCGAAGACTTCGAAAGGAATTAAAAGATGATAAAAAGAATCGATCTTAGCAGAAACTATCAGGCTCACAAAGACGAATACCTTAAAGCCTTCGAAGCCGTGTGCGAGAAGACCGCTTTTTCAGGAGGAGAGTTCGCCGACAGATTTGATGATCAATTTGCTGAATATCTTGGTGTGAAGTGTGTTTCCGGAGTTAACAACGGTACATCCGCGCTTCATCTTGCAATGCTGTGCCTCGGTGTCGGCCAAGGGGATGAAGTAATAGTTCCGGCCAATACTTATATTGCCACGGCATGGGGCGTATCATATACCGGAGCAACACCGGTTTTCGCGGACTGTACCGCCGATACATGGGAGATAGATCCCGATGATGTCGAAAGGAAGATTACCGACAGAACCAAAGCGATAATAGGCGTTCATCTGTACGGACAGCCGTTTGAATACAACAGATTAAGGCAGATAGCTGACAAGCACGGCCTGTTTCTTGTAGAGGACTGCGCCCAGTCGGCAGGAGCGTCGTATGAGGGTAAGAAAACAGGTTCCCTTTGCGATATAGGCTGTTTCAGCTTTTACCCCGGGAAGAACCTTTATGCTTTCGGTGAGGGAGGAGCAGTATCAAGTAACAATCCCGAATATATAGACAAGGTGAACGTGTACAAAAATCAAGGCTGCAGAACCAGATATTACCATGAGGTTATAGGACATAATATGCGGCTTGAGGGAATACAGGGCGCGGTACTTTCGATCGGTTTAAAATACCTTGACGGCTGGAATGAATCGAGGATAGCCATCGGAAAAAAATATGATGCTGAAATTACCAATCCGCTCATTAAGAAGCAGTATCATCCCGGGAATACAAAATGTGTGTACCATCTGTATGAGGTACAGGTTCCCGATCCCGAGAAATTCGTGGAATATATGAAAGACAACGGGATTGAATGTCAGCGTCATTATCCCGTTCCGTGTCATTTGCAGGATGCATATAAAGAGCTCGGATATGTAAAAGGAGATTGTCCGAACGCGGAGGAGCTTGCCGATCACTGTGCTACCCTGCCGATGTTCCCGGAGATGACTGATGAGGAGATAGCGCTCGTGATTGAAAAGTGTAACGCTTTTGAGCGCTGATTTGTTTTCGATTAATGGATACTTCAAATAAGACAATCAACAAAAAACTGATAATAGGAATACTTGTTATTCTGGTCATAGCCATATCATATCCCGCATTATTCATGAAAATGCCGAAGGGACATGATCTGGAGTTTCATTTACAGCGTATTGAAGGGATATTAAAGGATATCTCTTGGAGAAACATTCCGGTCAGGATGCAGTCAAAATGGGTCAACGAATACGGATGCCCGATATCGATTTTTTACGGAGACGTGTTCTTGTATATTGCGGCTGCCATGAGACTTGTCGGGATTTCCATAATGACTACATACAGGATTTTTATCCTGATCATAAGTGCGGCAACTGTGACCGTGTCTTATTTTTCGTTCAGATCGCTGTTTGACAGTAAGATTGCCGTGGTTTGTACTGCACTCTATGCGACGGCATCATACAGACTGGTCGATGTGTATGTAAGAGCCGCATTGGGCGAAACGTTGACGATCATATTTCTGCCTGCGGTTGCGGCGGGAATGTTTGTGCTTTTATCTTCCGATGCGGATGAAAGGAAACGCAATAATGCCGTTATAACGCTGGCACTGGCGCTTGCCGCTATAATATGCTCTCATGTTCTTACCACAAGCATGACGCTTGTTGTGTTCATCCCGAGCGGAATTGCGGGTCTTTTAGTGTTATGTGAGAAGAAAGAGCGCTTAAACAGAGTCGTGCGCGTTATTGTATCGGGCGTATTGGCCGTTCTTGTGGCAATGTATTTTATTGTTCCGTTTATAGATTTTCTGTTTTTCGGGGACATTGCCGTAGCGCAAAATCACAATATTCAAGGTGAAGGACTTCGTCTGTCGGATTTTTTCCGCTTTTTTGCCAATCCGTATCACATGGATGTTTCCGGAGGAATTCAAAAGACTCCGGGAATCGCGCTGATGCTCTTTTTGATCGGTGCGTTTGTATATTTGATCGTCGCAATTACCGGGAAGGTACGGTTTGAAAACCACCGCAGGATTGTATTTGAAACCGTCGTTTCTTGCGTGATTCTGTTTATGACAACACTATACTTTCCTTGGAACTATATCGAGAAAAACCTTCCGCTTGGCGAAAGTCTTACCGCGATAGAGTTTCCGATGCGATACCTTGTTTTTGCGATTGTTTTCCTGACATTTTTGGCTGGTGACATCATGGCAGGTTTGCCTGACCGGGCAGGAGACGACGGGAAGACAATACTTGATTTTGCAGCGAAGTATGTCAAACCTGTCATCATGTGTTTGTGTCTGCTTAACATGGTTGTTTTTTGCGTCTACACCGCAAAGTGGGATAAGAAGGCAGAGTTTGCAACAGTAGAAGACTTGGGTAAATGGCAGTATTATTCCATGGATTATCAGCTGAATAACACGGGCTACAGTGACGATATGCCGCTGGGACTTGTACATGAGGGAATGCTCAGCATGGAAGTATTATCACGCAGCAGGAATGAGTTCCTCGTAGCATGCGTTACGGGTCCCGAGTACGGATGGGTTCAGTTTCCGGTGTTTAATTACAAGTATTATCATGCTGAGGATCTTGAAGATCCTTCGAAGGAATTTATACTTCATGACGGCGGTAACCGCACCGTAGGTGTGCTGCTTCCCGCCAATTATTCCGGGATACTTCATGTGTACTGGCAGGAGCCTGTCGGATGGAGAATAGCCGAGATAGTGTCATTTATAAGTTTTATAGGATGTATGGTATTTTTATATCATGGGAATAATAAAAAGACTAAAAAACGAAATAGCTGTCATTAAGGAGCGTGATCCCGCGATTCATTCGTCGGTGGAGGTGTTCTTATACCCGTCGTTTCGCGTAATGATAAGTTACAGATTCGCACATAAGCTGTATCTTAAGAAGCACTATTTTCTTGCAAGATATGTGTCGCAGAGGGCAGCAAGGAAGACCGGTATCGAGATACATCCGGGTGCGACGATAGGTGACGGGTTTTTCATCGACCACGGAAACGGAGTGGTAATAGGCGAGACCGCCGAGATAGGCGATAATGTTACGCTTTATCAGGGTGTTACGCTTGGAGGTACGGGCAAAGAGTCCGGCAAGAGACACCCGACCGTGTGTGATAATGTTATGATATCCGCAGGCGCGAAAGTGCTCGGATCATTCACGATAGGTGCCAACTCCAAAATAGGTGCGGGCTCCGTGGTGCTTGAGGAAGTGCCGCCCAATTCGACCGTTGTCGGAGTACCGGGACACGTTATCAAAAGAGGAGATGTTTCGATACCGCGTGAGACGCTTGATCAGACTGATCTTCCGGATCCGGTACAGGAGGACATCACTCTGCTAAAGAGAGAAAACACCGAGCTTACAAGCAGGCTGCTCGTTCTTGAAGATGAGGTAAAACGCCTGTCAAAGAAAACAGATCAAGACTGATCGAAGGAAGGTATGAATTATGTTTGATGCCTCAAAGACCAAAGATGAATGTGTAAAGTGGATACGAGATTTCTTCGAGGAAAACGGAAAAGGCTGCAATGCGGTACTCGGTATTTCCGGAGGCAAGGACTCATCGGTGTGTGCGGCGCTTTGCGTTGAAGCACTCGGTGAGGACAGGGTTATCGGAGTGCTGATGCCTAACGGTGAGCAGGCTGATATCGATATGGCACACCTTTTATGTGATCATCTCGGGATCAGGAAGATCGTGGTAAATGTTAAGGATGCTATCGAAGGCGTGAAAGGCGCCGTTCCGATAGAGCTTTCCGAACAAAGCATAATAAACCTTCCGCCGCGTATCAGGATGGCAACGGTTTATGCCATTTCCCAGAGTATGAACGGAAGGGTTGTAAATACATGTAATCTGTCGGAAGACTGGGTGGGTTATTCGACCAGATATGGTGATGCTGCGGGGGATTTCAGCCCGTTATCGCATTTGACCGTTCAAGAGGTTAAGGCAATAGGTAAAGAGCTAGGCCTTCCGGAGGTACTTGTTGAGAAGCCGCCGATCGACGGTCTGTGTGGCAAGACCGATGAGGATAACCTCGGATTTACATATGCGGTGCTCGACCGGTATATTAGAACAGGCGAGATAGAAGATCGGGATACCAAGGAAGCCATTGACCGCAAACACAGAGCGAATGAGTTCAAACTGAAACCGATGCCGGGTTTTGATCCCGGTATCGAAATAAGGATATGATTATATGCGAATAGGAATGGGTTATGATGTACACAGGCTTGGAGCGGGACGCAAGCTCATAATCGGCGGAGTTGATATTCCGTATGAGCTTGGTCTTATCGGACATTCGGATGCCGATGTGCTGCTTCATGCTATAATGGATGCACTTCTCGGAGCCGCTGCGTTAGGCGATATCGGGAAGCATTTTCCGGATACGGACGAAAGATATAAAGGCATTTCGTCCATAAAGCTTCTTGAGAACGTGGCAAAACTGCTTGAAGAGCATAATTATATTATAGAGAACATAGATGCCACGATAATAGCCCAGAGGCCGAAAATGAGGCCATATATTGATGAGATGAACGAGAATATTGCAAGAACGCTTGGCATCGAAACATCTCAGGTCAACATTAAGGCCACGACCGAAGAGGGACTCGGATTTACCGGAAGCGGCGAAGGCATCAGTTCACAGGCGGTATGTCTTCTGTCAAATGCTGCTGATTTAAGGGATGACAGTATAACGGTTGCAACGGATGATATGCCCGCAAGACCGTGCGGCAGTTGTCCGGGCTGTGCGGCGATAAAATCATAGGATAAGGGAGCATGAAGATGAAATTATACAATTCACTTAACAAAAAGATCGAGGAGTTCGTTCCGAACGAGGAAGGAAAAGTCGCTATGTACACATGCGGCCCGACCGTATATCACTTCGCTCATATCGGAAACCTTAGAAGCTACCTTATGGAGGATGTACTTGAAAAGCTTTTGCGCTTTTCGGGTTATGACGTTAAGCGTGTCATGAACATAACAGATGTCGGCCATCTGTCATCGGATGCCGATACGGGCGAAGACAAAATGCTTAAAGGTGCAAAGCGCGAGCACAAGACGGTCATGGAGATTGCGAAGTTTTATACCGACGCTTTCTTTTCTGACTGTGCAAAGCTTAACATCAAGACACCGGATGTCGTTGAACCCGCAACAAACTGCATAGACGAATTCATTCACATGATAGAGGTGCTCCTTGAAAAGGGGTATGCATACAAAGCCGGTGAGAATGTGTATTTTGACACATCAAAGCTTAAGGAATACTACGTGTTTGGCGATCAGAACGAAGATGAGCTGATGGTAGGCGTAAGGGATGATGTTACCGAGGACAGCAACAAACGTAACAAGAATGATTTTGTCCTCTGGTTTACTAAGTCCAAGTTCGAGGATCAGGCGCTCAAATGGGACAGTCCCTGGGGTGTGGGATATCCCGGATGGCATATCGAGTGTTCGTGCATCAGCATGAAGCATCTTGGGGAATACATGGATATCCACTGCGGCGGCGTTGACAATATTTTCCCTCATCATACGAATGAGATAGCGCAGTCGGAGTCTTACCTCGGCCACAAGTGGTGTAATTACTGGTTCCACGTACATCACTTAAACGACGAGACCGGGAAGATGAGTAAGTCAAAGGGCGAGTTCCTTACGGTTTCGCTTCTCGAAGAGAAGGGTTATGATCCGCTCGCATACAGGTTCTTCACTCTGCAGAGCCATTATCGTAAGCCGCTTGTGTTCTCTTACGAGGCACTCGATCAGGCCGCCAATACATTTAAGAAGCTTAAGAACAGGATAGCTTCGATACAGCCGGAGGGCAGCGTAGATGAAGCCGCTAAGCGCGAATGGCACGATAAGTTCGCCGACTCTGTAGGCAACGATGTCAATACCGCGATGGGAATCACACTCGTATACGATGTGTTAAAATCAGATCTTAACGGTGCAACGAAAAGAGCTGTAATAGATGATTACGACAAGGTACTCGGGCTTAAGCTGCTTGAGGCTGCCAAGACCTCGGGTTCATCGGAAAATGCACATGAAGGAGAAGATCCCGAACTTGTTGCACATGTTGAAGCAAAAATAGCCGAGCGTGCCGCTGCCAAGAAAGATAAGAATTTCGCTCTTGCTGATGAGATCAGAGCGCAGCTTCTTGAGGAGGGCATTGTCCTTAAGGATACACGCGAAGGAACCTTCTGGGAGCGTCAATAAGGAGGAGCCTTGTGATAGATAAGATCAAGTCACGGTTCGGGCTTACCGGAGACGATCCCGGACAATACTCACCGCTTTCACTTGCGTTTATCGGGGATTCCGTATACGGCGAGGTTGCCAAGACGGTTGTTGTGCTTCGTGCAAACTGTCCTGCCGACGCCCTAAACCGCAAGTCCGTAAAATATGTCAAAGCCGTAAGTCAGGCAAAAGCTGTTGACTATCTGCTTGATAAAGGGATATTTACGGAAGAAGAAGCATCGGTATACAGGCGCGGACGAAATGCCAAATCGCCCACGGGCGCAAAGAACGCATCGGTCGGAGATTACCGCAAGGCAACAGGCCTGGAGGCAGTCTTCGGCTATCTGTATCTTAAGGGTGATACGGACAGGGTCGTTGAGCTTATGAAGACTATAGTTGATTTTCTTGATGAATGAGATGTGAACATGGCATACGAAGAGTTTATAATTGAGGGCCGTAATGCGGTCATAGAGGCGTTTAGAGCCGGTAAGAGCATAGATAAGCTGTTTATCCTTGACGGATGCCAGGACGGGCCTATTTCGACGATTAAACGTGAAGCCAAGAAGACAGATGTACAGATAAGGTTCGTCGATAAAGACAGACTTGACCAGATGAGTACTACGGGGCATCATCAGGGCGTTATTGCCAGGTGCGCGGCATATGAATACGCAGAAGTAGAAGATATTCTGGCGGCGGCTCGCGAAAAAGGCGAGGATCCTTTCGTAATAGTACTTGATAACATTGAAGATCCGCACAACCTCGGGGCAATAATCCGTACAGCCAACCTTGCAGGGGCGCACGGGGTGATCATACCGAAAAATCGCGCCGTGGGGCTTACGGCTACAGTAGCAAGAACGAGCGCCGGAGCACTTAATTATACTCCGGTTGCAAAGGTGACCAATCTTGCCCGTACGATAGAAGATTTGAAAAAACAGGGGATCTGGTTCGCTTGTGCCGATATGGACGGCGTTTCAATGTATAAACAAAACCTTACGGGTCCGATCGGGATCGTTGTCGGAAATGAGGGCGAAGGCGTCAGCAGGCTTGTTAAGGAAAAGTGTGATTATGTCTGCTCGATCCCGATGAAGGGTGACATTGACTCGCTCAATGCTTCGGTTGCAGCGGGCGTTATGATGTATGAAGTCGTAAGACAAAGAATGCAATAAGGAAGGCCATCCTGCGAAGCAGGACTCAAATGCCAAGCGTCAAGTATAAAGAGGAAATACGTACAACATGGATAAATATGAAGATCCAACATCGGCTGATCCTCACGATCGCGATGCGATCCCGACATCTGATGAAGAACTCATTCTCGCCTTGCGTGACGGGGACGGCAAAGTCATAGACATCATCATAGAAAAATACAAGGAGCTCGTCCGCAAGAAGGCCGGCAGCATGTTCATTCTCGGGGCGGATAAGGAAGACCTGATTCAGGAAGGCATGATCGGCCTGTTTAAGGCCGTGCGTGATTATGACATGGGTCGTGATGCGAGCTTTTCAACATTTGCGGATCTTTGTGTGTCTCGTCAGATGTACAAGGCGGTGGAAGCCGGAAACCGTAAGAAGCATGCACCGCTCAATTCATATATTTCCATTTATGATGATAATGACGGCAGGAACGAGCCCGGAGACGGTGCGAGCATCCTTGAGATGATACTGTCTGAGACCGGCAGAAGTCCCGAGGAGATGCTCATAGACAAGGAGCAGACGCAGAATCTGGAACAGAAAATATATGATAATCTGAGTGATTTTGAGAGAAAAGTACTTAATCTCAGGCTCACCGGACTTAATTATACAGATATAGCAAGAATACTCGGAAGGGACGAAAAATCAACCGATAACGCTCTTTCAAGGATCAAGATTAAGGTCAGGAAGATAATTGAAGAATAAACTTATTGGCGACAGACAATTTTATAAAGGGGTGTTTGCGATAGCACTTCCGATCATGGCTCAGAACGGTATATCCGGATTTGTGAATATGCTCGATAACCTGATGGTTGGACGGATCGGAACGGAACAGTTGTCCGGCGTATCAATCGTAAATGACCTGATGTTCGTATATCAGCTGTGCCTGTTCGGAGCCATAAGCGGAGCAGGCATTTTTACTGCACAATATTACGGCCAGCGAAACAATGAGGGCGTCCGTGATACGTTCAGGATCAAAATAATAATATGCGGCTTCATCATGCTTCTCGGTCTTACGGTATTCGGGTTTTTTGACAAAACGCTCATATCATTTTACCTTCATGAAGGCTCACAGACCGGAAATCTGGAGGCTACGCTCTCCTACGGACATACGTACATGATGATCATGCTCGCAGGTCTTCTTCCACAGGCCGCGGAGTTCGTGTATTCGTCAACGCTTCGTGAAACGGGTGAGACTCTTGTGCCGATGAAGGCAAGTTTTGCGGCTGTTTTTATCAATCTTGTTCTTAATTACATTCTCATATACGGAAAGTTGGGGTTTCCGGTACTCGGTGTTGCCGGTGCCGCACTTGCAACGGCAATATCAAGAATCGCACAGGCAGCAATAGTCATTTACTGGACACATGCACATAAGGAGCTCAAGCCTTATATTATCGGGGCATATGCGACTTTCAGGGTTGCTTCTTCGCTTATAAGAAAAATATGTGTTACGGGACTGCCGCTTGTTATAAATGAAAGCCTGTGGTCTACGGGCATCGTATTGCAGAAGCAGAGCTATTCCACACGCGGCCTTGCGGTCGTTGCCGGACTTAACATCAACTCGGCATTCTTTAACGTTTTCTCCATATGTTTTGTTGCGTTTGGGGATGCGGTAGCAATCATGGTCGGTCAGCTTCTCGGTGCCGGGAGGATGAATGAGGCAAGAGAAACGGGGCTTAAGATCAACGTGTTTGTAACGTTTTCGTGCACGGTGGTCGGTATGATATTATATGCGGTATCACCGTATCTTCCGCTGTTTTACAACACAACGGATGAGGTGCGCTCACTTGCGACGGGATTTTTACGTGTAACAGGTCTTATGATGCCGCTGTTCGGGCTGTGCCACAGCCTGTATTTTACAATAAGAGCCGGTGGGAAGACGCTGATCACGTTCCTGTTTGACAGCGCGTTCCTGATGGTGATAGGTGTGCCGCTGGCTTATGTACTTACAAGGTATACGAATATCAACATCGTGAATGTGTATGCAATATGCGAAGGGACCGCACTGTTGAAAGTGGGGATAGGGTTTGCGATCTCCGCGAGCGGAGTGTGGGTGCAAAATATAGTTGAGGAGTAGGGCAACAGGTCTGCCGGTGTTTATCCGTTGCCTGACAGTCGGTCTCTGAACTCTGTGGGACTGATGCCAAATGTCTGCTTGAAAGACTTGCTGAAATGGAACGGATCATTATACCCGACACCTGATGCAATCTGGCTTATTGTCATATTGTTGTCACCAAGCAGCTGTTTGGCAACCTGCATACGATAATTACGAATATACTTTGATGGTGTTATGTTCTCGATTTTATTGAATATCTTTGTAAGATATGATGAGGAAAACCCAAGATTCTGCGCAATGATATTAAGATCAAGCTCTTTTGCATAATTCTTTTGTACATATTCTTTGACAAGTAAGACTATCTCTTCAGGCGTCAGATCCCTCTCGTTATCCCCTGTTAAGGAATGAGGGTCTGAAATATCCGTAAACAACAGCTTCAGTTTATAAAGAACATTGCTGAGTTCTTCCGTATTGACCGGTTTAAGAAGGTAATCCTCAACATCATAATGGAGTGCTTCCTTAACATATTCGAAATCGGAATAGCCCGTTATTATGACAATTTTCACGTGACCGAATGATTCATGTATCTTTGATGCGAGTTCAAGCCCGCTCATAACCGGCATGGAAATGTCGGTAAATACAACTTCCGGAGGCTGTTCGGCTATTGCTGCCAACGCATCTTCCCCGTTTGAAAAGATTCCCGCTACTTTAAAGGACTGATTTGCCGACTCGATATTTTTTGCAATATTTTTCGCGATCAGGTTCTCATCCTCAACCACAAATACTCTGTACTGCTTTCCCATGCTATTCGCCTTCCTTATGCGCGTCGTATGTCTTATCATATTCTCCGCCGATAGTAACCATTGCACCTCCGGCGGCATCGTTGCTTACTCTGAAAATATGCTTTCCGTTATACAGCGATTTAAATCGTATATAAATGTTCATAAGCCCCATTCCGTTGATTTCCAGACTGGGGAGCATTTCCGTTTCATTTACATACTCTATTTTATTGTTCAGCTCTTCCACATCCTCGGCAGAAAATCCCGGCCCGTTGTCGGTAACGGATATCTCCCAGTATATTCCGGTCAGTTTTCCCGCAATCTTTATGATCCATGGGGGCTTAACGCTTTTTGTGGCATATTTGATCGAATTCTCAACAATAAGCTGAAGACACAGCTTTGGGATTTTCAGGTCCTGTAATTCGTCCGGAATGCAGAGCTCATATATCAGGTCATCTCCGTAACGCATTTTCATGCAATCAAGATAGTCCCTGGCATGCGCCACATCATCTTCTATCTTAACAAGGGGCTCCTTGTTAGAGGAAATATACCTAAGTATCCTTGAAATTGTCTGGCACATTCTGATGACTTCCTCATTCATCCCTTCATCTGCCATGGCCTGGATGGTGGCAAGTGAATTATACAGAAAATGGGGGTTCATCTGTGACTGAAGTGCAAGTATCTGTGATTGAAGCCGTTGGTTATTGAGGGATATCTCTCTGTTCATGGATGCCTGTGCCCTGTCGTGCATGTCAACGACAGCGGAATAAAGTGTATCCAGCTCTATGATATTTGTATCAATCCTCTCAAGCGTCCCCGACAGTACCGATCCCCCCTCGGTATACATATTCGATATCCTGCTGTACATTTTCATTACGGGTATGGTTATCACCTTTGAAACAACATATGAAAGCAGCAGCACAAGCACAACAAATCCGAGAAAGATCAGGACATTTCCTTTGACATACTTAATTATCGGTCCGTACAGATCACGGTTATCTATGGCGATAACGGTTGTAAATCCCGAATATGAAGATCTTTGTGCAAACAGATGCGTACTGTTCCCGTATGAGATATGTTGCGGAATATCCTCGGACAGATCGGGCCGCTCAACCGTTTTGTAGAAAATACCGGAATTGCCGTCGTTGTCGGAACAATAGATCATATTGCCGTTCGTGTCGTATATATATATTCTCTCGTTGTAGATCCCGGTATCGACCTTTCTCAGTCTGGTTATTAGTGATGAAATGGAGTGTTTTACTTCAATAACGCCCTGAGGTTTATAAAATGTTGACAGATACACGGAACATACCGTTAGAAAACGGGAACCCTCGGAATACGTAAAATACTTTGTCAGCCGTTGGTCTTTGTCGCAAAACACAATCCTGTTATTAGCGCTTTGCATAAGATCATCGTACCATGGCATGTCTTTGACTGTTTCGGAGGAATTGTTGTTATCAAGTCCGACCCCAACGTATCCTTCTTCAAGAGAATACAGATATATCTGATCCACGGGTCTGCTGGGGCCTATGATCGCGGTCAGAAGGTCGCTTAGAACATTTATGTTCTGCATGCTCGAGTAAGTATCCGTTGACTGTGATACCGGTCTGTCAAGATATGTAAGGAAATGTTCTTTGACAAGGTTAGAATACGCAACGTTCTGCATAACTGTGTTGATGTTTCTTATCTCATCATCGGTGAACTCTGCCGTTGTGCTTACGTCGGTACTTATCGCTTCAAAAGCGGTTCTTTTGATCTTCCCCGATTCGGACACGACAAAATAGCTTATGTAGGCAAGAGAGATCACCACAGTCAGCAAAAAGAATACAAATTGTAAAGTTGTCTGTACACTTCTCTTTTTTTTCATCCGGTTAAAAAAACACATGCCACATTCCGATTATATCCATTTGATATTTGTGACTGTCGATTTATGATAAAACCACAAACAATCGATTGTCAATTGCGTACAGCTGTGTTGCCAAGTACATACGCCACGTCAAATCACATGTGAATTACGTGGTCTCAAAAAGAGAGAGAGGGAAAATATGAAAAAGAAATCTTTAGCTTCGATATTGTGTACGTCTCTGATCCTCGGAGTCCTTACAGGATGTGCAGGAGGTGCAGCAACGCCTGCCCCGGCTCCTGCAGCCGAAACTTCCGAAGCTCCGGAGGCCGCACCCGCTGCAGACGAAGCGTCCGAAGCAACGTCCGAAGATGTTACGATCACATTCATGGCCAGTCAGGACTGGATACAGGATGCAGAGATGGAGCTCGGCGAAAAGTTTACCGAGCAAACAGGTATCAAAATTGATTACCAGGTCGTTCCTTCTGATCAGTATGAGAGCCTTCTTATGACAAAGATCAATTCCGGAGAGTGCACGGACATTTTTGGCGGACAGAGTTCCAAATTCAGCATCGTAACCCAGTTTGATGTGGAAAAGAATGCAGTCGATCTTTCGGGTGAGAGCTGGGCAGGTAACGTTGATCCCGCAGCGGCAGACGAGCTTTCCGTTAACGGCAAGTTATACGGACAGCCCATCCAGGATGTATCAGCCTGCTGGGCAGTTGCATACAACATCTCGTTATTTGATGAACTGGGTCTTTCAATACCTACCAACTATGCAGAGTTTTGCGACGTTTGCGAGAAAATAAAGGCATCAGGAGTTATTCCCATATACGAGAGCGTATCCGACGGATGGCATCATGTCTGCTGGACGGAAGCAGCGATCGCTGCAACGCAGGCCGATCCGGGATATCCCGATGCATTAAATGCCAACACCGCTACATTTGCCGGAAATGAGGTTCTTACAAAGATGTTCGCGCAGCTTAAAGAACTTGCTGACAAGGGCTACATGGGTGACAACTATATGTCCAACCAGTATGCCGATGCACCTGCTGCAATAGCAAGCGGTGAGTACGCTATGGTGCTTTACAATCAGGGACTTGGGGCTGAAGTCAATGCCGCTGACCCGAACTTCTCTGTTGACAATATCGGATACTTCGTTAACCCGCTTTGCGATAATCAGGCTCTTAATGTCAACTATTGCGGACCTTCCAGGTTCATTTATTCCGGATCCGCAAATGTGGATGCAGCCAAGAAGTATCTTGAGTTCATGGCATCTGATGAGAGTCTTGCATATATGACTGAAAATGTAGGTAAGTTCAATCAGCTTCCTTACACAAATGCACCTTCTGCTTATTCCAAAGTGGTACAGGATTTCTATGACAGATATCCTACCAAGGTTGCCGTATTCCAGGCATCTGTCAAGTATTACAATCCGGCCTGGATGGACATAGGAGCTGATATGTCTGCTATGTTCCTCGGCGAAATGACACCCGAAGAAGTACTTGAAGATATTGACAAGCTCAGGGCTGAGCAGGCAACCGCCGCATCAGACCCGGCATGGAAATAAATCATAGTATTTGTCGGTAAACTGTGAGGTTGCCTAATGGTTATTTAGGCAACCTCTCTTTTCGAAAGGTTAACTGGAAATGAACAAGAATAAGCTATACCCGCGATATTTTGCCTATGGTGCACTCATTATATATTTCGTACTGTTCTTTCTGCCCGGACTTATCGGCGTCGGTTACTCGTTCACAGACTGGTCTGCATATTCCGATGAACTTCATTTTGTTGGATTTGAAAACTTCAAAACCGTTTTGTCCTCCAAGGAGAACTATACGAAAATAATATCCAACACGCTGGTGTTCACGTTTGTTACCACAATGCTCAAGAACATTATCGGTCTTGTCCTGGCGCTTCTGCTTACGAAATCGATAAAGCTTCTTAACATGCACCGTGGAATCGTCTTTATGCCATCAGTGCTTTCAACTCTTATCATAGGCATGATCTTTAAATCGATTCTTGATCCGCAGAACGGACTTCTGAATTCCTTCCTGAGATCCGTGCACCTTGATTTTCTCGCCGGAAAGTGGCTGACATCTTCAGAACTTGCATTCGGATCGGTGATGGCTGTGGATATCTGGCGCGGTGTCGGATATATTATGACGATTCTGATAGCAGGGATACTTTCTATATCAAGCGATTATTACGAGGCCGCGGCGATCGACGGGGCAGACGGATGGGACAAATTCAGGTATATAACTCTTCCGCTGATCCTCCCCACACTTGCCACAACTACCGTCCTGAATGTCATATACGGACTGAAAGTGTTTGATATGGTATATGCGCTTACAAACGGCGGACCAGGCAAGGCAACAACAGAAGTGCTTTATACAGCCGTTTTCAAAAAATTCGGAATGGGACAATATGCGGTCGGTACCGCACTGTCTTCAGTAATGTTCATTATAATGATTTTTGTCGGATATTATATGATAAGGATCATGACAAAAAATGAGGTGGTAGAATAATGAAGATCAAAAAAAATGTCAGCGCAGTCATTTGCAATATAATAGCATGGCTGTTTTCGGCTATATGTTTTATCCCTCTTTTGCTCATATTGTTCAATTCGCTAAAGGATAAGAAATCGGCCTCCTCTATGAATCTTAAACCTCCGGCATTTCCTATACCGTGGGATAATTTTATCAAAGTTATTGAGAAGGGAAAACTGTGGACATCTTTTGGAAACAGTCTGTTGTACTCGGCAGGTGCTGTCGCACTCTGTGTACTATTTGCAGCGCTTGCGGCTTTTGTATTATCCAGGAACAGGACAAAGCTCAATGATATGCTGTATCTGTTTCTTGTTCTTGGTATCACGCTTCCGGTCAACTATGTTGCACTGACAAAGGTTCTGCAGTTTTTGCATCTTAACAACACAGCATTAGGTATAATCCTTCTGTATACCGCGATGCAGCTTCCTTTTATGACGTTTCTTATCCACGGATTCGTTGCAAAGGTTCCGGTTGAACTTGATGAGGCTGCGGTTATTGACGGATGCGGATCAATCCGACTGTTCTTTCTCATTGCATTCCCGATGCTCAAGCCTGCCGTGGCGACAGCGACCATTCTGACATTTCTTAACACGTGGAACGAGTTTGTGTCCCCGCTGTATTTTCTTAACAAGAGTGAGAAATGGCCAATGACTTTGTCTGTATATAATTTCTTCGGTATGTATTTCAAAGACTGGAATCTGGTCTGCGCCGATATATTGCTGACCAGTCTTCCTGTCCTTATAGTATATCTTCTCGGACAGCGTTATATAGTATCGGGTATGACGGCAGGCGCCGTGAAAGGATGATGATCAGTGCGTGTGCTTGCCGAAAATGTTTCAAAAAATATAATACACGTTAAATGCACCAACGAGCCGGAAAACCGTGAAGGATCCGGAACGGTCATTTTCAGATGGATGGGAAAGCCCGTCCTGACACAGACGGAAGTGACGTTTACTCCCAGGGAGTTGTACCGTTATGTTTGTGACGGTGAGCCTGTGGTCAAAAAAAAGATGACCGCTAACGGGGAGGTATCTTATATCGAAAACATGGATTCGGTTCCCGATGGATCAGCATATACCATACGTGTCAGCTTTAAAACAAGTTCGGATGAAATGCTCCTTGGATTGGGGCAGTACGAAGATGGGATACTTGATCACAGGAACAGTACCGTCTATATGTACGAATCAAATATGAGGATCGCCATCCCCTTCCTTGTCACGACCGGACACTATGCTATACTTATCGATTCCGAAAGCAATATGATATTTGAAAGCAGCGGTGACCGGTTTGATTTTACGATCGATACCGCAGATGAGCTCTCATATTATGTGCTGTTGGCGGAAGATATCAGCGGTCTCATCAGGTTGCTGTTTGAACTGACGGGCAAACCATCCATGTTGCCCAGATGGACGTTCGGATACCTACAGAGCAGGGAGCGATATACCTGCAGCAGGGATCTTATCAATACAGCCGACAGATTCCGTGAAAATGCCATACCTGTGGACTGTATTGTTCAGGATTGGTATACATGGAAAGAAGGCTTATGGGGTGACAAAACATTTGATGAAACAAGATATCCTGATCTGCCTTCCGTGGTACGATACCTTCATGACCGAAACATCCGCTTTATGGTCAGCATATGGCCAAACATGAGTCCTGCCTGTAATGATTACAGGGAATTTGCAAGCGCCGGAAAGCTCCTTCCGAATTCAAATGTTTATGATGCGTTTGACGAAGATGCGCGCAATCTCTATTGGAACCAGATCAATCGTCAGATAATGAAAAGCGGGACCGATGCGCTCTGGTGTGATAATTCTGAGCCGTTTTCCGATGCGGATTGGAGTGGTGAAAAGAAAAAGAAAGAGGAAGACCGGTACCGAATCGTTACGGAAACATCCAAACAGTCCATGAACTGGTACCATATCAATTCCTATGGTCTGTATCATGCAAGGGGAATATATGAAAACTGGAGAAAATCATACCCTGATAAACGTGTAGTAAATCTTACACGTTCGGGTTATACGGGTTCGTGGAAATACGGAACCATTTTGTGGTCAGGCGACATAACCGCCACCTTTGACACCATGAAGAAACAGATCGTCGAGGGGATAAATGCTTCATTGTCCGGTGTCGTATACTGGACACTTGACATCGGCGGCTTCTTTGTTGTGGATGACAAGTATGAAAACCGCGGCTGCAATGATACCGAACATAAGCCGCTTTGGTTCTGGCACGGAGACTATAATGACGGCGTTAACGATATGGCATACAGGGAACTGTATGTAAGGTGGATCCAGTTTGGAACATTTCTTCCGATCTTTCGTTCACATGGAACGGATACGCCGAGAGAGCCCTGGCATTTCGGCATGTCGGGGGACATATTCTATGATACGATCAAGGACTGCATCAAACTGCGCTACAGGCTTTTGCCGTATATTTATTCTCTGGCCGCATCGGCACATATGAATGGAGAGATCATGATGCGCGGGCTTATGATGGATTTCGCCGATGATAAGAACATTGCGGATATTACGGATGAGTATATGTTCGGTCCCTCATTTCTTGTAGCTCCCGTTACTCATCATATGTATTATCTGCCCGGTTCAAAGACAATTGAAAATATACCGAAAACACGTCCCGTTTATCTTCCGAAAGGATGCGACTGGTATGATTTTTACACAAACGAACGCTATAAAGGCGGTACAACCATCAATGCGGATGCACCGATAGATAAGATCCCGTTGTTTGTACGGGCTGGTTCAATAATCCCGATGGCTCTTGAAACCGAATACATGAATACAAACGACCTTTCGGCCGACTCTCTGGTGGTTTATGAAGGGGCTGATTGCAGTTTTGACCTGTATTCCGATACAGGAGACGGATATGATTTTGAAAAAGGAAATTATGATCTGATACACCTGACCTATATCGATAAAGAGCATGTGCTGTCGTCGGAATCCGGCAAGGCAGACTATCTTCACGATATATACATATGCTGACGTCGGGAATCGGACCCGAGACCTCCGCACTACCAATGCGGTGCGCTACCTACTGTGCCACGTCAGCCCACCGGTTGTGGGATGTACTCACAAACCGAAAAGAATTCTACCATAGCAGACGGATGATTGTCAATTAACTCTTGATATGCCCGTGTGCGTGTGTTACATTTGTGAAGTATAATTAAATACTGGAAGGTAAACGGAAAAGGGAAACAGGTGCGACGCCTGTGCGAACTCGTCACTGTATGTACGGGTCGGGCTGTCATTATACGGTAGAGGTTTTACCGTATGTCACTGGGAAACCGGGAAGGCGGACAGTCAGATGATTTTGCCCGAAAGGGCGGATGAATCAAACGTATGAGCCAGGAGACCTCCCGTTTATCGGTACGAGGATCGCAGGATCCTAAGTCACGAGTAATTGGCTGTACTGTTGTTTTCTGACATCAATTACTCACCCGGAATATGCGGGTGAGTCTTTTTTGCTTATTTGCGACTCATCCGTCATCCCAATGAAAATAAGCACAATTTCATAAGAAAAGAGGTAGGAGATTATGAAAAAAAAGGTTATCGCCGTTATAATTGCGGCAGCTGTGACCACGGTAATGCTTGGCGCATGTGCAAGCGTTGATGTTAATGTCAAATCCGGTGAGAATACCGGAACACAAACAGACGATGCCGCCAAGAGTGAGGAGACAGCTCAAACAGAGGAGGCTGAAGCTCCCGCTGATGATCAGGCTTTGGCTGATGAGGTTGCGGCACTTATCGATGCGATCTATGTACAGGAGCGCAACGATGAGACGGATGCTCAGTGTGAACTTGCCAAGCAGAAGTGGGATGCGCTTACCGATGCCCAGAAGGAGCTTGTTGCGGGAGAAAATGCCGATCCCGACTATTTCGGAAGAGATACCGGTGATGCATCAAAGGATGATCCGCTCAACGCTGACGGTATCGGAGAGAACGAGATACTTGTTGCAAGCTTCGGTACTTCATTCAACGATTCCAGAGCACAGGATATAAGCGGTATCGAGAAGGCGATCCAGGCTGCCAACCCCGATTGGGACGTAAGAAGAGCGTTCACTGCACAGATAATCATCAATCATGTGCAGGCCCGCGATGCGGAGAAGATAGATAATGTTGATCAGGCGCTTAAGAGAGCTGCAGACAACAAAGTTAAAAATCTTGTTATCCAGCCTACGCATCTTATGCACGGGGCTGAATACGATGAGCTTGTGGCTGCACTTGACAAGTATGCGGATACATTTGAGACGGTGACCGTAGCTGAGCCGCTTCTCGGACAGGTTGGAGAGGATGCTACCGTTATCAACGATGACAAAAAGGCAGTTGCCGAGGCAGTTGTAGCCGAAGCCGTGGCAAGCGCAGGCTTTGATTCACTTGATGCTGCCGAAAAGGATGGCACGGCATTTGTATTTATGGGACACGGAACCGCCCATGTTGCGAAAGTCAGCTACAGCCAGATGGCTACACAGATGGAGAAGCTCGGATACAAGAACGTATTTATAGGTACTGTAGAAGGTGAGCCCGAGGAGACGTCATGTGAGAACGTAATCGAGGCTGTTGCAGCTGCAGGATACAAAAATGTGATCCTTCGCCCTCTCATGGTTGTTGCCGGCGATCATGCCAACAATGACATGGCAGGAGACGAAGAGGACAGCTGGAAGAGTATGTTTGAGGCTTCGGGCAAGTTTGATTCCGTCAAGTGTCAGATCGAGGGTCTCGGAAGAATAGAGGATGTTCAGAAGCTGTATGTTCTGCATACCAAGAATGCGATCGACAGTCTTAAAGATGCGGCGGCTCTGTCAAAATCATCCGCAGCAGCTTCTGTAGAGGACGGAAAATACGAGGCGGGGTTTACGACCGACAGCTCGATGTTTCATGTTAATGAGGCAAAAAACGGAAAGGGTGAGCTTACGGTAAAGGATGGTAAAATGACGATCCACGTAAGTCTTGCATCAAAGAATATCGTAAATCTCTTCCCGGGAACGGCCGATGAGGCTCAGGCCGAAGGTGCAGTACTCTTGGAACCCACAGTCGATGTGGTAGAGTACAGCGACGGGACAACGGAAGAGGTATTCGGATTTGATATTCCTGTTCCTGCACTCGATGAGGAATTTGACCTCGCTCTCATAGGCAAGAAGGGTGTATGGTATGACCACAAGGTTACTGTCGAAAGCCCGAAGAAATAAGTTATTAGCGTTATTAGCGTTAATTGTCACAGTCTTTGTAACCTCCTGCTCTGCGCAGGGGGTTACTTCGGCTGATGGGATACAAGAGGTTGACATAACTTTAGAGGGAGGATCGGGAAAGGCATATATCAACTCGCCGGTTACGATCACCTCGAAAGAGGGAAAATCATATGCCACACTTGTGTGGAGCAGCAAAAACTACGATTATGTGATAGTCGGGAATGAAAAGTACCTTAACGAAAATCCCGGAGGAGCATCGACATTTACCGTACCAGTTGCAAGTTTTGACGAACCGTTCACTTTTATCGCGGACACTGTTGCGATGAGTAAACCTCACGAAATAGAGTATACGATAAGATGGAACGATACCGTCGGGAGCGATCCGGCAACGGATGTAACCAAGCCCTCAAAGGATATCGTTATCGACGGCCTTGCGGCAACGGGAGAGGTTGAGCTTAAGTACGCAAAAGGTTTTAAGATAGTAGAATACGGTGAGTTAAGCCTTATCAGCATACCGGGTTCGGGCGATTTTCTGCTCGTCCCCTCTAATTGCGAAGTGCCGGACGGTGTTCCGAAGTCCGTGACTATACTTAAGCAGCCGCTTGATAAGACATATATCGTTTCTACATCGGTAATGGACCTTGTAAGACAGTGCGATAGTCTTGATCCGGTAAGATTTTCCTCCCTGCGGGAGGGCGATTGGGATATCGCTGAGGCGAACGAGTACATGAAGGCCGGAAAGATATTGTATGCGGGCAGATACAGGGCTCCCGATTATGAGCTTCTTCTGTCCGAAGGGTGTAACTTTGCGATCGAGAATACGATGATAAGACATGAGCCGGAAGTAAAAGAAAAGCTTGAAGAGCTCGGGATCCCGGTACTTGTTGAAACATCAAGCTATGAGAATGAACCGCTGGGACGGCTCGAATGGATCAAACTGTACGGACTGCTGTTTGGTCATGAGACTGAGGCAGTTGAGTTCTTTGATAAAGAGGCTGAAAGGATCGAAGCGCTGTCGACGGCCGAAGATTCGGGAAAGACGGTCGCATTCTTCTCTGTTTCGTCAACGGGGCTCATTACGGTAAGAAGACCGGGGGATTACGTTACTAAGCTTATAGAGCTCGCCGGAGGGTCATATGTGCCGGCCTCCGTCGGTCTGGCGGACAGTGCCGGATCTGCATCAATGAACATGCAGCCGGAAGATTTCTATGCTGCCGCTAAAGATGCGGATGTGCTGATCTACAACAGTACGATAGAGGATGAGTTAAAAGGTGTATCGGATCTTATTTCCAAAAGCCCGATGTTTTCGGACTATAAGGCGGTAAAAGACGGAAATGTTTACTGCCTTTCGAGTGATTATTTCCAAAATACGACGAAAATGGCCGATCTTATTGAGGATATTGCCGGGGCACTTTCCGGCAAGACGGATGGCATGAATTATATTTACAGACTGGATAACGACAATGAATAAGAAAAGGTGCACGGCGGCATTTATGCTTTTAACGGTTCTGCTTGCCGGGGCGGTCTGCATCAATCTCATATCCGGAAGTGTATATGTTGCTCCCGGTGATGTGTTCGGAATCATCACCGGCGGCGCTTTTGATACGACCAAGACGAATATTATTCTTGGCATACGCCTCCCGAGAATAGGGGCGGCCGTAATACTCGGAGGCGCTCTGGCTCTTTCGGGATACCTTCTGCAGACTTTCTTCGATAATCCGATAGTAGGCCCTTTTGTTCTGGGCATTTCGTCGGGAGCCAAGCTTATTGTTGCCCTGACGCTCATATTATTTACAGCAAAAGGAATCGCGCCGAACTCGATGATCCTGGTGGGTGCCGCATTTGCCGGAGCCATGATGGCGATGGGATTCGTGCTCGTAATATCGCTTAAGGTAAGGAGTATGGGGATACTCGTTGTATGCGGCATCATGACGGGTTACATCTGCTCAGCCGTAACCGATCTTGTTGTGACTTTTGCGGATGATTCGAATATAGTGAACCTTCATAACTGGTCGCTTGGAAGCCTATCCGGCATGAATGCACATGATATACATATAATGACATATGTTATAATACCATGCGTTATAATAACAGTACTAATGTCAAAACCTATAGGTGCATACAGGCTTGGCGAGGCTTATGCGATGAATGCCGGAGTGAATATCAGAGTGCTTCGTGGAATGCTAATACTTATATCCAGTTTACTGGCGGCATGTGTTACGGCGTTTGCCGGCCCGATCTCATTTGTCGGTGTAGCCGTTCCTCATCTTGTTAAAAATCTTGTAAGAACAACATCACCGGCCGTCATGATACCGGGTTGTTTTCTGATGGGAGCTGTAGTGACTCTTTTTTGCGACGGACTATCGCGAACTGTCTTTGCACCTACCGAGGTCAGCATCAGCTCCGTTACCGCCATTTTGCTCGTACCTGTTGTTATCACGGTGATGATAAAGCGAAGGAGCGGTAAAGCATGAACGGTACTTACAATAAAAATGAAAAAGGGCTTATAACAGACAGCCTTTCGATCGGATATGATTCGGATCTTATATCAAGCATACACTTAAGAGTGCAGCCGGGTAAGATTGTATCGATAATCGGGCCTAACGGGTGCGGAAAATCAACGCTTCTTAAGACTGTGACCGGAATGTTAAAGAGCCGGAGCGGAGTGATTTATCTCGACGATAAAGATAAGGAATCACTATCCCTGAAAGACAGGGCGCAAAGGCTGTCTATGGTCATGACCGGTAATCTTAGCCCCGAGCTTATGACGTGCCGTGAAGTAATTGAAAGCGGCAGATATCCGTATACGGGATTTCTCGGAAAACTGTCGGATGAGGATCACCGGATTGTCAAAAAGTCGATAGATCTGTGTGAGTGTGCCGACATTGCGGATTTGCTGTTTACAAACATAAGTGACGGACAGAGACAACGCGTGATGCTTGCAAGATCAATTGCGCAGGAGCCGGAGGTGCTCGTGCTTGATGAGCCTACTTCGTATCTTGATATCAGGTACAAGACGGATATAATCACGAAGATCGCGCGTCTTGCAAAGGACAGTAATATTGCGGTACTTATGTCGGTTCATGAGCCGGGTATAGCCATGAAGGTATCGGATACAGTCGTGGCGATGGGCGAAGGTAAGATACTGAGAGTCGGATCGCCTGCCGTGGTGTTTGAGGAGAGCTTTATCAGGCGTCTGTATGGCCTTGGAGATTCCGATATAGCGATATTGGGTGAGAAACCGTGGATGGATGATGTCGCTACCAACATCTCCTTAGAGGATGTCGCCGTTCCCAACATCTCCTTAGAGAATATCGCCGCTACCAACATCCCCTTCGGGGATGTCGCCGTTCCCAACATCTCCTTCGGAGATGTCGCCTTGTCTCGACCTCCACAGAGCTCGAGACATTTAATGATTCAAGGTACAATGTCCAACGTCGGAAAGAGTCTTATTACTGCAGGATTGTGCAGAGTATTTGCGCAGGACGGGTACAAGGTGGCGCCTTTTAAATCCCAGAACATGGCAAATAATTCATATGTCACCGAAGAGGGTCTTGAAATGGGAAGGGCGCAGGTGATGCAGGCGGAATGTGCACGTACCGCGCCGTCCGTTGATATGAATCCGATACTTCTCAAGCCGAATGATGATCATACATCCCAGGTTATCGTTCGCGGACGTCCGGTCGGTAATATGAGCGCATCGGAGTATTTTGCATACAAAAAAAGCCTCATTCCCGTAATCAAGCAGTCGTTTGACGCACTGAAGGAAAAATATGACATCATTGTTATAGAAGGTGCCGGATCGCCTGCCGAGATCAACCTTAAGGAGAATGATATCGTAAATATGGGTCTCGCAGAGATGGTCGATGCTCCGGTGCTTCTTGCAGGGGATATTGACAGGGGAGGGGTATTTGCGCAGCTTATCGGAACCCTGGATCTTCTCGCACCCGATGAAAGGGCACGGGTCAAGGGTCTTGTGATCAACAAGTTCCGCGGAGATATCGGACTTCTTAAGCCGGGATTGTCGGAGCTGGAGAAAAAATCCGGATGTAAGATATCGGGCGTTATTCCATATGTGCATCTGAATATAGACGATGAGGATTCATTGTCGGAGAGGTTTGAATCTGTCGAGTCGAAGAGCTTTGACATTGCCGTCGTAAGACTTCCTCATATTTCCAACTTCACCGATATGGACATCTTCTATCAATTGAGGGACGTATCGGTAAGGTTTGTATCGGATACGTCAAAGCTTGGAGAACCGGATATCATCGTACTTCCCGGGACAAAAAATACGGTCGGTGATATGAACTGGCTTATGTCGTCGGGATTTTCGAAGAAAATTGCGGCTCTTGCACATACCGGAACGGTTATTATCGGCATATGCGGAGGATACCAGATGCTGGGAAAAGAGATATCGGATCCCGAAGCAGCCGAAGACATGCGTAATGTAAAGGGCTTGGGGCTGTTGCCGGTTAATACCGTTATGGCGAGCGATAAAACGAGAAAGCAGTTTACCGGAAGCGTTACGGAGCCTGCCGGTGTGCTTTCGAAACTAAAGGATCTTAAGGTTTCGGGCTATGAGATCCATATGGGCATCACCAAACCTGAAGTGGACCTTTGCGAGTTCACATCAAACGGTACCGGGTATTGTTCAGATAATGTATACGGCACCTATGTTCACGGACTGTTTGATAATAAAGAGATAGCGGCTACTGTCATAGAGTGTGTTGCCGGAAGATGCGGCAAGTCGGTCGATACGACTCATTTGGAAGACCGTATTGCCGAAAAAGAGAAACAATATGATATTTTGGCCGAAACGATCAGAAACAGTCTTGATATCGACGCCATTTATTCGATGATGGGCCTTGACGGAAAAAAGGGGGCGGCACGATGAACTATGATGAAGCGTTTAAAGCCGCCAAGGCCAGATTTGATTCCATTGCCAAGCCTCTTGACGGACTCGGATATTTTGAAGACATCATATGCCGGATAGCGGCGATACAGCAAAAGGAAATCCCTGACATATCAAATAAGGCTCTTGTAATAATGATTGCCGACAACGGCGTTACCGCCGAGAAAGTCACACAGACATCATCTTCGGTAACCGCCGCCGTAGCTGGCCTTATGGCAGAAGGCAAAAGTACGGTCGGCATGATGCTCAGGGAACAGATGGTTGACATAATTCCGGTCGATATAGGCATTGATTCCGATCAAAAGATAGACGGGCTTCTTGATATGAAGGTGAAAAAAAGCACCGGAAATATTGTAAAGGAACCGGCAATGACAGACGATGAGTGTATAAAAGCCATATGTGCCGGAATGAAGATCGCCAAAGATCTGGCATTAAAGAAGACCGGAATAATTGCAACCGGAGAAATGGGAATCGGAAATACGACGACGAGTACGGCACTGTTTTGCGCACTTACCGGCTTCAAAACGGAAGATATTGTCGGAAGGGGTGCGGGACTTACGGATGAAGGTCTTCTACGAAAAACTGATGCCATACACAGGGCGATAAAATATCACAAGTACGATAACACATGTTACATAACACCCTCGAAAGATAATGCCTTCGAGATGCTTGCAAAGCTGGGAGGACTTGATATTGCTGGACTTGTCGGTGTATACACGGGCGCGGCAATGTGCCATATACCGGTCGTTATTGATGGGTTTATAAGTGCGGTTGCAGCACTTGCGGCACAATACATCTGCCCGGGAGTCGTAAACAATATGATCGCATCTCATGCGGGAAAAGAGAAGGGTACGGCAAAGGCGCTTGAGCTTTTGGGATTGCGCCCGGTAATTGATGCCGATATGGCACTCGGCGAAGGAACCGGAGCTGTGCTATTGTTTCCTATGCTCGATATGGTACTGTCTCTCTACCGTCAGGGAGTATCGTTTGATGATGCGGGTGTATCAAGCTATAAGAGGTTTGAGGAATGCTGACTGTAATCTCGGGAGGAGCTGACAGCGGAAAATCATCTTTTGCGGAAGATATAGTCTGCAAAAGCTCTTGCAGTAAGAGATACTATATAGCGACAATGAAAGCGGTCGATGAAGCAGCGGGTGCGCGTATTAAAAAACACAGACGGATGCGCGATGGAAAGGGATTTGTCACGCTCGAGATACCTATTGATATAAACGAAGCGGTATCAATGATGGATGATCCCGCAGACAGTGTCGCTTTGCTTGAGTGCGTCTCCAATCTTGTCGCAAACATGATGTATGACGATTCCGCAGCGGCCTCTTTATGCCGATCCGATAAGGCGGGGGAGGATGAATTTGCCAAACTTGCGGTGTCGAAAGTAACAGACCTTGCAGCTTCGGTAAAGGATCTTGTAGTTGTAATAAGTATTTACCCTCCCAAGCCGGAAGATGATGATGACACAAGACTTTATAAACGGCTGCTCAATCTAGTTAACATAAAACTGTCGGATTTAGCAGACAACACATATAATATGAACAGTATATCCGGATCCGACAGCGGATCCTATCGGGAGTGATTATGAAGATCATAAGAAGTATTGCGACGGCATTTTCTATGTATTCGGCAATACCAATGCCGGCCTTTGAAATTGATGATGACGATATCGGACATAGTATTGCATCTCTTCCGCTTATAGGACTTGTCATTGCGATTGCGGAAAATTATGTCAACCTAATAAGCGAAACATTTGGTTTTTCCCTTTTTGTCAGGTGCATGTTGTTTATAGCGGTTCCTGTTCTTATTACGGGAGGCTTCCATGTTGACGGATATCTTGATACAAAGGATGCTCTTCATTCATATTTGCCAAGGGATAAGAAGCTCGAAATACTGTCGGATCCGCATGTTGGGGCGTTTGGTATAATAAAGCTTGTGCTTTCGCTTGTTCTGGCGATGGCATTCCTCGGGGTGATTTTTGATAAACAGACAACAAAATCCGTGGTTCCCGTCACGATGATCTTTGTTCAGTCACGTGCCATGGCGGGGCTTACGTCCTTATTTATCGGAAAAGCCAGAGATTCCGGGATGCTACGGGCAGAGACAAGGATAAATAACAGTGTTATCTATGGAAGCTTGATTTTCTGGCTCATTCTTGCTTTAGCGGTGTCGATTGCTGCGGATCCTGTAAGCGGTATTGCGTCAGCTGCTTCACTTGTCCTTTTTACTTTATATTACAGAGGCCTTGTGCTGCGTGCCTTCGGGGGAGTGACCGGTGATACGGCCGGGTATTTTGTTACCGCAAGCGAATTATTTGCTTTGTTTGCATTTGCGATTGTAACTGTTGCCAGGGTAGCATTATGAGACAAAAGATATATTTAATACGTCATGCCATGACGTGTGGAAATGCTTCCGGTAAATACATAGGTTGCAGAACGGATGATGTACTGTCAGTCGAAGGCCGCAAGGAGGCAATAAGAAGATCCGGCTTGATATCGGCGCGTATATCTTCCGGGGCAAAGTTCTTTTCCGGACCGATGACAAGGTGCGTCAGTACCGCGAATCTTTTGTTTCCGCAAAAGAATGTGCACATAATAGATGAGCTTTACGAGATGGATTTTGGCGTTTTCGAAGGAAAAACGTACAATGAGCTTGAAAATGACAGCGTTTTCCGTAAGTGGATAGACAGCAGGGGTATGACGGCACCTCCCGAAGGCGAGAGCATAACGGATATGACCGGGAGAAGCGTTGTCGGTCTGTATAAAGCACTTGACCTTACGAAGGATACCGAAGAGGTTGTTATAGTATGCCACGGAGGGAATATAATGACGATCATGTCAGCATTGTTTGGTGATGATCCATATGATTATCATGTAGATAACCTTGAGGGATATGTTATAGAGGGTAAAATCAACACATTTGAGAAGATAAGAAATGATAAGAGAATATCTGATCTTACATACAGCCGCTTTATTACTGGGGATATTGCTTGATACTCTTATAGGTGATCCTCATTCAATGCCGCATCCCATACGTGCACTTGGAAGTCTCATAAACACAAGCGAGAAGATTTTGTATCGCATGACCTCTCCGGGAAGACAGATCATGGCAGGGGCGATCCTGTGGACAGAGGTTATCGTGATAACGTCGGTCGTATGCTTTCTGATCCTTGCGGTTATTTATCATATCAATAAATATGCGGGAGCCGTTGCCGAGAGTGTTATGGTGTTTTATATCCTTGCCGCCAGAAGCCTTAAGGATGAAAGCATGAAAGTATACAGTGCTCTTTCCTCAGAAGATCTTATTTCTGCAAGAGCAAGTCTTTCGATGATAGTCGGGCGCGATACGGCTAACCTTGATGAGGCATCCGTTGCAAGGGCGGCTGTCGAGACTGTGGCCGAGAACACTTCGGATGGGGTTGTTGCACCGCTCTTGTATGCCGCGATATTCGGACCTGTCGGAGGAATGATATACAAAGCGGTTAATACTATGGACTCGATGCTCGGATACAGGAATGAACGATATTTGTATTTCGGAAGAGTCGCAGCAAGAGCCGATGATGTGTTCAATTATATCCCGTCAAGGCTGTGCGCTTTATTGATGATTGCAGCGTCAACCTTTTGCCGATTAAGCGGTAAGGACGCTCTTCGTACATGGCGCCGGGACAGATGCGCCCATAAAAGCCCGAATTCGGCTCAGACGGAGAGCGTATGTGCCGGAGCACTGGGAATAAGACTCGGGGGAGCTTCAACCTACGGCGGTATAACGGTTGAGAAACCTTATATCGGCGATGATACAAGACCTGTTGAGGCAAATGACATTAAACAGTCGATACGGCTGATGTTTGCAACGGAGGCGTTATGCACGGCGGTAGTATTGCTGATATTGACAATATTGATATTGATTTCTCGGTGAACCTCAATCCGTATATGCCCAAAGATATTCGTGATCTGATTGATAAATCGATCGAAGATGGCATTCGCGCATCCGGGTTATATCCTGATATCGATCAGAGTGACGTGAGGTCTGCAATTGCATCTCAAAATAAAATATCACCCGATGAGGTTATTGCCGGAAACGGGGCGTCGGAATTAATAACGGCCATCACGCAAATGATCAGCCCCACCCGCGCAATGCTTATAGAACCATGCTTTTCAGCATACAGACGCGCACTATCAATAACAGGCGATTGTAAAATAGAGCGTTATTTATTGCAAGAAAAAAACGGATATGCTCTTACTGATGATCTGTTGTCTTCGATGGATGAAACGGTTGACCTTATGTTCATTACCGACCCGTGGAATCCTACCGGTCGGAAAACGGATGACGCCCTTTTGGATCGGATCGTTATGAAAGCGTATGAACTTGGGATAACGGTCATCATAGACGAAAGCTTTTGCATGGACAAGCATCGCAAAACAGCGTATCCGGACAATGTATATGCAATCAGGTCTTACACGAAAAGCTTTGCCCTTCCGGGTATACGGATGGGTTATGCTGTCGCAAGCCGGGATAACATACAGTTCCTTCGAAACCGGCTTCCCGAGTGGAACATATCAAACCTGGCCGACCATGTTATGAGATCGTGTGCCTGTATTGTACGCGATACTGATTTTTACAACGATTCATGCACATATATAAACGAACAGAGAGATTATCTTGCTAAAGAACTTGAAAGGCTTGGATTTACGGTCTTTCCGAGTGATTCGATGTTTGTATTGTGTAAAGGGGTGGTCGGACTGTATGAGAAACTAATCGAGAGGAGGATTCGGATCAGAAAATGTGATGATTTTTATGGGCTGGGTGAAGAATACTACAGGATCGCGGTACGGGGCCGGAAAGATAATGACATATTATTGGAACAACTTGGAAAAATATTGGAGAAGGATCGATGATCATACGTAACATTAAACCGGAAGACATAGAAAAGAGAAGTTTTGAGATTATTGATGAAGAACTGGCAGCATCGGGATTTGAACCGAGAAGGCTGTCCGAAGAAGAGATTAGGGTAATAAAAAGATGCATACATACGACGGCGGATTTTGAATATGCGAAAACAATGTGTTTTTCATATGGAGCCGTAAAAAAGATGAAGAGTCTCATCAGAGAGGGAGCAACGATTGTCACGGATACGAATATGGCGCTTGCCGGCATAAACAAAAAAGAACTTGATAAGTACGGTTGCAAGGCTGTCTGCTACATGGCTGACAAGGATATAGCGTCAAAAGCTGAAGAGCTCGGACTTACGAGAGCGTGCGTATCCATGGAAAAGGCCATGGTAAATGACGGCCCGGTCATATTTGTGGTCGGAAATGCCCCTACAGCGCTTATTACGCTTAAGGAGCACTATGAAAAGAGAGAGTACACGCCTGCTTTTGTGGTAGGAGTACCCGTCGGATTTGTAAACGTGGTCGTGGCGAAGGAAATGATTGTAAACAGCTACATACCGCATATTGTCAACAGAGGACGCAAAGGGGGCAGCACGGTTGCCGCTGCGATCGTAAACGCGGTTTTGTACGATATGAGAAACAACAGCAGACGCTTTTATTAACCCGATCGTTTGTGATTGCAATATAAAGGATACTTTGTATGAGTAAAAAGGGGTTTACGACCGGAAGCTGCGCCGCAGCGGCGTCAAAAGCAGCGGCATATATGCTGTGTACCGGTAATCCTATTGACAAGATAATAATATCAACGCCTGCCGGGATAGATTATGAGACGCATATAATTGATGCGACCTGCGATCATAATGATGATCAGGGTATCCTTCCGGATCGTGCGGGCTGTGCGGTAAAAAAAGAGCGCTGCGACGATCCCGACGTCACGGCCGGAATGATTATTCGTGCCGACCTTACAAGAATCAGGGACGGCAGGGGCGACGTTACGATTGAAGGCGGAGACGGCATAGGCAAAATCACAAAGCCCGGGCTTGACAGACCTGTAGGCGATTGGGCGATCAATTCCGTCCCCCGTTTGATGATAGAGCACGAAGTTCGCGACGTAATGGAGGAATATGATTTTGGCGATTCGATATGTGTTAAGATATCGGCTCCGGAAGGGGAGAAAATCGCCCAAAAGACATTCAACCCCAAGCTTGGCATAGAAGGCGGGATATCGATAATCGGAACGAGCGGCATTATAGAACCGATGAGCACAAGGGCGATCATCGATACAATCAGAGTACAGCTGCGGCAAAGAAAAGCTCTTGGAGATACTGTTGCGATCATATCGCCGGGTAATTACGGGCTTGATTTTATGAGTGAGAATTTCGGCTATGATTCGGAAAAAGCGGTAAAATGCTCCAATTATATCGGGGATACGATAGATATCGTAAAGGAGCTCGGTTTCGAGGGAATGCTTCTCGTCGGACATATAGGAAAGCTTATCAAGCTTTCGGGCGGTATAATGAATACCCATTCGCAAGAGGCTGACTGCAGGATGGAGCTTATGGCGGCCGCGGCAGCAAGATGTCAAGCCGACTTTAAGCTTCTTTCCAACATACTTGACAGCGTCTCAACCGAGGAAGCATGCGGATACGTTAGTAAGGCCGGCATTGCGGAAGAATGCTACTCATACATCATAAAACGCATAGACTATCACTTAAAAAAACGGGCAAAGGGTATGCCTGTCGACTGTATAGTGTACTCGACGGTATACGGTGTGCTGGGCATGACGGATAACGCAGAGGCATTAATGAAAACGGCAGTTGATAGCACGAAAGAGGTTAACATAAAATGATATATTTTGTCGGAGCCGGTCCCGGGGCAGCGGATCTTATAACCGTACGGGGAGCAAGACTCATAGAGGAAGCGGATGTTATTATATATGCCGGAAGTCTCGTTAATCCGGCACTGCTTGAATATGCCCGAAAAGACCCGGCAATATATAACAGCGCAACAATGACACTCGAGGAAGTAATCGAAGTTATGTTAACCGAAGATTCCAAGGGTAAAAACGTTGTAAGACTCCACACGGGCGATCAGAGTATTTACGGCGCAGTAAGAGAGCAGATGGATATTCTCGATGAGAACGGAAGGACATATGATTCATGCCCCGGAGTAAGCGCGTGTTTTGCGGCTGCATCGGCACTTGATGTAGAGTATACGCTTCCCGGCGTGTCTCAGACGCTGATCATTACCCGCATGGAGGGAGTCACACCTGTTCCGAAGAGCGAAAGTATTGAAAAGCTGGCGCAGCATAAGTCTTCGATGGTGATTTACTTAAGCTCCGGCATGCTCGACGAGCTGTCAAAAAGACTTATTGCCGGAGGTCTTTCGGAGGATGCCCCTGCGGCTATCGTATACAAGGCTTCGTGGCCCGAGGAGAAAAGCTTTTATTGTACCGTTGCCACTCTCGGCGAGACGGGCAGGAAGAATAACATCACGAAAACGGCGGTAGTGCTAATAGGAGATGCAATCGCACATACCGCATATGACAGATCAAAGCTCTACGATCCGTCATTTTCGACTGAATATCGCAAGGCGCAAAATACAGGTGACCGGTAGAGATGGTAAAAGACATCATATGTTTTACCCCAAAAGGCAGGGCTATCATTGACAAACTGAATAACGAGGCTCAATTGCACGGGATTGCACCTGCCAACGTGTTTGAGTGTTTCGGCGCAGCTTCCGGAACGCTTGATAAGTTCGTAAAGAGCGGCTTTGCGGAAAATCACGCCCTTATATTTGTGGGCGCAACCGGAATAGCCGTTCGTGCCGTAAGTCCGTATGTTGCCGACAAGATGAGCGACAGCCCGGTTGTAGTAATAGACGATGCCGGGCAGTTTGTGATCCCGATATTGTCGGGGCATGTGGGAGGTGCCAACAAGCTTGCGATAATACTCGCCAGGCTTATCGGTGCGATACCCGTTATCACGACATCAACCGATGTAAACGGTGCATTTTCCGTCGATGTATTTGCGGAGGAAAATCATCTTACAATAAAAAACCGCGAGGGTATCAGGAAAGTTTCGGCCAAGGCAATAGAGGGCAAGCCGGTCACAATTTCGATAAAAGATTATCCGCCGAAAGATAAGGTTGACATAACTATTGCGGACGAGACGGACGCGGAGTATACACTTCTGCTGTCGCCGAAAAAATATACGATAGGGATCGGTCTTAAAAAAGACAGGGATCCGGATGATGTCGAGAAGTTCATATTCGATACTCTTAATGTCAATAATATCAATATATGCGATGTTTACGCCGTCTGTACAATAGATATCAAACAGGATGAGCCGGCAATTGTAAGGTTTTGCAGCAAATACCGTATTCCGCTTATTACATTTGAGGCGCCTGTGCTTGCACGCTGCGAGGGTGATTTTACCTCATCGGAGTTCGTGAAAGAAACGGTCGGAGTTGACAATGTGTGCGAGAGAGCGGCGCTTCTCGGTGCCGGGTCTGGTGGAAGCATTTACATGAAGCGGCAAGCATACGAGGGCATGACCGTCGCAATCGCGAAAAGGAGATAAATTGAGCAGAATATACGTTATCGGACTTGGCCCCGGAGCCGGGGAGACAATGACATACGAGGCAGCCGAAGCCTTGGGGCAAAGCGATGTGATTATCGGATACAAGGCTTACACGGATCTTGTAAGGGACAAATATCCAGGCAAAGAGATTATCGAATCCCCAATGCGCGGCGAGATCGAGCGTTGCAAAAAGTGTCTTGAAATCGCAAAGAGCGGCCGCAGCGTAGCGCTCATATGCAGCGGAGATGCCGGAGTATACGGAATGGCATCACCTATGCTTGAGACAGCAGCCCGTGAGGACTTTGACGATGTTGTGATAATACCGGGTGTTACCGCGGCACTTTCCGGAGCTGCAGTTTTGGGTGCGCCGATCGGACATGATTTTTGCGTGATAAGCTTAAGTGACCTTCTGACACCGTGGGAGATGATCGCAAAAAGGCTTGAGTATGCCGCCAAAGCCGACATGTGCATAGTGCTTTACAATCCGGCAAGCACAAAAAGGGTCGATCATTTAAAAAGAGCCTGCAAGATAGTTCTATCAGCCGATCCGGCAGACAGATGGTGCGGGTATGTCCGTAATATAGGCCGCGAGCAAACCGCTTCAAAAATATGCCGCCTGTCGGAAATGCAAAATGAGCAGGTCGATATGTTTACGACCGTATTTATCGGTAATTCACATACAAAAAACGAGGGTGGAAGGCTAATAACCCCGAGAGGATACACATTAGGATGAAAATCGTCATTTTTTCAGGTACAACCGAAGGAAGGAAGCTGTCGGAAATGTTGTCTTGCGACGGCTTTTTTCATCATGTGTGCGTAGCGTCCGAATACGGGGAAAAGGTCATGAAAACGACCGAATATGCAAATGTGCACACGGGTCGCATGGATACGGCCGAGATGCTCGCTTATTTTGAAAAGATAGGCTTGGCAAAGGAAGCTACGGTTGTTGATGCTACTCATCCGTATGCAAAGGATGTTAGTCTTAACATCAAAGAGGCTGTAAAGGATACAGGATGCCGGCTTATTCGGATAAACAGATCCGGATCGAACGAATCAAGTTATGTCAACCAATACGATTCAATGAAGGATTTTGCCCGAACGATTGATGAAAGTGAGGGTAATATCCTGATTACGACAGGCAGTAAAGAGCTTCGTGATTACTGCGAAAACGTTTCACAAGATACGCTCGAGCGCACATTTGTAAGGGTTATCCCGTCAACCGACAGTATCGATGCGTGCATGAATCTTGGGATAGAAAACTCTCACATCATCGCCATGCAGGGGCCGTTTTCGTACGAGCTCAATAAGGCGCTGATCACGCAGTATAACATACGACATCTGCTTACTAAAGAGAGCGGTACCGCAGGCGGATATGAGGAGAAAATCACGGCGGCCAGAGATACCGGGATTAGCTGCCATGTCATTACAAGACCGGATTACGAAGATGAGGGCGAAAGATGCTCGGTTTATGAAGCATATACTGCGATAACGGGTAAGAAATACATCCAAGGACGGTGTGTCATACTTGCCGGAACGGGTCCCGGAGATGAGCGATCAATGACCGGAGAAGTAAAGGACGCTCTTAAACGTTGTGATGCGGTATTCGGTGCGGCATCCGTCATAAAAAACATCAGTGCTTCAAAAAAATACGATATGTATGTTGCCAAAGACATCATCAAAGTGCTTGATGACGATCCTTCGATCAAAACGGCAGTTGTGCTGTTTTCGGGAGATACCGGCTTTTACAGCGGTGCGAAGGAAGCGTACGGATCGTTTAAGGAATGGGAAGGATGCGCCACAGTTACCGTCCTTCCGGGTATATCATCGGTGTCATATTTAGCCGCAAAGGTCGGAAAATCATATGACGGAGCATTGATAACGAGCATCCACGGGTGCGACAGCGAAGATAAGATCAACGAGCTTGTTGAAAATATCGGACGCGGGCATATGACATATGTGCTAACTTCAAGCGCGGGAAACGTTTCGGATATTGCAAAAAAACTCTTCATCAGGGGCATTGATGCGACATTATACATTGGATGCGATCTGTCTTATGGTACGGAGACTGTTGATATCATGACGGCCGAAGAGGCTTGCGGATATGACAAAGACGGAAAAATAACAGTGTTATTTATTAAGAATAAACCCTCCGCTTTCGAAGGTGGCGGCATCCCCCGAGTGATGCTTGCAGCCCCGCAAAGCGGAGCGGGTAAGACGATTCTGACCATGGGGCTTCTTAAGGCTCTTATTGACAGAGGAGAAAATCCCGCCTCCTACAAATGCGGCCCCGATTACATCGATCCTATGTATCACAGGAATATTCTCGGAATCGAGGGTGGCAACCTTGACTCGTATTTCGAGACACCCGACGGTATCAGGAATCTTGTCGCCTCATGTTCCGGATCCGTGGCCGTGATGGAAGGTGTGATGGGCATATATGACGGTGTTAAACCGGCAAGTCTTTCCGGTTCGTGCTACGATATCGCACGAATCACCGGTACGCCTGTTATTCTGATCATGAATGCCCGCGGAACCGGAAGTACGGTCATATCGCTTATAAAGGGTATTATTGCAGATGATTCGGAGCATCTTATACGCGGCATAATACTTAACAGGATGTCACAGTCGTTCTACGACAAGCTGCTGCCGCAGCTAACAGGGGAGCTTGAGCGCTTCGGAAGAGATATAAAGGTCATAGGACACATACCCGATGACGCCGCGCTTAAGCTTGAGGGAAGGCATCTCGGACTAGTTACGCCGAATTTTGTTAACGATATGGATCAAAAGAGCAAAACGGCTGCACGCCTGCTTGAGCAGTACTGCGATATAGGCTCAATCAAGGATATTGCGAAAACGGCGGGAAATATCCCAAAAAGCAATGCTTACGTTAAAAGATCCAACGCGACTGCAAATAATATGCTTCGCCTTGCCGTATCATCAGATGAGGCATTTTGTTTTTGTTATCGTGAGAACCTGAAGCTTTTCGAGGATATGGGTATTATGATCGAGCCGTTTTCTACGATACATGACAAATGCATCCCCCCAAACGTGTCCGGAATACTTCTTACCGGGGGTTATCCCGAACTGTATCTTGAAAGTCTTAGCGCCAACAAAGAGATGCTTTGCTCGATAAGGGATGCGATAAGATCCGGTATGCCGAGTCTTGCGGAATGCGGAGGGTTCATGTACCTGCATGATGAAGTGGAGGATACGCAGGGAAACCCTTATAAAACCGTCGGTATTATTGACGGCAGATGCCGGTATACGGGACATCTTGTTAATTTCGGCTATGTAGAGGTAAAAGGGTACGATAAGAGCGGATCATGTGATTTTCTCCCCGGTATTGAAGGTATGAGAGGTCACGAATTCCATTATTTCGAAAGCTCATGTAATGCAGCCGATGTGGTGCTTAAAAAGGCTTCGTCGCAAAAAGAGTATGCCGATATGCTGGCAGGATCCGGAAGCTTGTGGGGATTTGCGCATTTTTACTATCCGTCGGCTCCGGGCTTTATCGAAGCGTTTGTTGAGAAGATGAAACAGTATGGGAGTTAAATCATGAAAACCGAGAATTCAGCCACTTTTTTTGCAAATAAAGACTGTAAGTTCTACCCGTGTCACGAGTGCAGTGAGGATATTAACTGCCTCTTCTGCTACTGTCCGCTGTATACGATGGATGACTGTCCCGGCAATTATGTAATGATCGAACATGACGGAAGAACCATCAAAAACTGCAAGGACTGTACGTTCCCGCATCTTGCCCGTAATTACCCCGAAGTTATAAAACTGCTCAAACAATGATTTTTTCTTTGTAATTACTTATTTATTATGTTATAATCCGAATTTAGGGTTAATTTGCTCGCAATAAACATAATAAAACCAGGTTTTCGGAGGATTCAGAATGAGTTTACAGGTTGAGAAATTGGAAAAAAACATGGCTAAGCTTACGATCGAGGTCGAGGCTGATAAGTTTACCGAGGCACTCAAGAAAGCTTATGAAAAAAATAAAAGCAAAATGAGCGTTCCGGGATTCCGTAAGGGCAAGGTTCCTCAGGCTATGATCGAGAAGATGTACGGACCCGAGGTGTTCTACGAGGATGCAGCGAACATGCTCATTCCCGATGCATATGCCGATGAGGTTGAGGCAAATAAGGAGCTTGAGGTTGTATCACAGCCCAAGATCGACGTTGTTCAGGTGGAGAAGGGCAAGAACTTCATTTTCACGGCCGAAGTTGCACTTAAGCCTCCCGTTGAGCTCGGCAAGTACAAAGGTGTTAAGATCGACAAGATCGACACCGAGGTTACGGACGAGGATGTTGATAAAGAGATCAAGCGTGAGCAGGAAGCAAACGCAAGAACAATCACTGTTACGGATCGTCCAATAAAAGACGGCGATACGGCAGTTATTGATTTTGAAGGATTCATTGATGATGTTGCATTTGAAGGCGGTAAGGGTGAGAACTATCCGCTCGTTATCGGATCGGGCTCATTCATACCGGGCTTTGAAGATCAGCTCATCGGTAAGAATTCCGGAGATGAAACGGATGTAAACGTTACATTCCCCGAGGATTACAATTCCAAGGATCTTGCCGGCAAGGCAGCCGTATTCAAGGTTAAAATCAATGAGATCAAGGAAAAAGAGCTTCCCGAGCTTGATGACGAGTTCGCTTCGGAAGTATCCGAGTTCGATACGATGGCCGAGTATCGTGAGGATGTGAAGAAGAACCTCGCCGAGAAGAAAGAAAAAGAGGCTAAGGACAAGAAAGAAGACGCAGTCATCGAGGCTATCGTTAAGGATTCCAAGATGGATATCCCCGAGGCAATGATCGAGACCAACGTTAAGAATATGATCAATGACTATGCAAGAAGACTGCAGAGTCAGGGACTGTCACTTGAACAGTACTTCACGTTCACAGGACTTGATATGGACAAGTTCGCTGAGCAGATGAGACCCGGCGCTGTAAAGCGTATTGAATCAAGACTTATTCTTGAGGCGATCGTTAAAGCCGAGAACTTCGAAGTAACTGACGAGGAATACGAGAAAGAGCTTGAGAGAATGGCTGAACAGTCGAAGATTGAAGTCGACAAGCTCAAAGAGTACATCGGAGATGATGAGTACGGCAAGGATCAGATCCGTGAGGATATCAAGATCCAGAAGGCTGTTGATCTCATCGTTGATAACGCGAAAGAGAAATAAACCGGGAGGGAGTATACTATGAGTCTGGTACCTTACGTCATAGAACAGACAAGCCGCGGAGAACGCAGCTATGACATCTATTCGAGACTTCTTAAGGAGAGGATCGTCTTCCTTGGAGAAGAAGTAAACGAAACAACCGCAAACCTTATCGTTGCCCAGATGATGTTCCTTGAGGCTGAAGATCCCGAGAAGGATATTCACTTCTACATCAACAGCCCCGGCGGTTCGGTAACGGACGGATTTGCGATCTACGATACGATGCATTACGTAAAATGCGATGTTGCCACATACTGTATCGGAATGGCCGCTTCAATGGGTGCATTCCTGCTTGCGGGCGGCGAGAAGGGCAAGAGATTTGTTCTTCCGAACGCGGAGATCATGATCCATCAGCCGAGCGGCGGAGCAAAAGGTCAGGCGACCGAGATTGAGATTGTTGCCAAGCAGATACTTCGCACGAAGGAGCGTATCAACAAACTGCTTGCCGAGAACACAGGCCAGAGTGTTGAGAAGGTTGCTGCCGATACCGAGCGCGACAACTGGATGAGTGCAGAGGAAGCACTTGAATACGGTATTGTAGATAAGATAATCACGAACAGGAGTTAAAATGGTTAAAAAAGATATCAGATGTTCTTTCTGCGGAAAAAGCCAGGATCAGGTCAAGAAGCTGATCGCAGGTCCCGAGGGTGTGTTCATCTGCGACGAATGTATTGAAGTATGCATGGAAATCGTTGAAGACGAGCTGTATGACGGGGAAGAGACTGCAGAAGTCGAAACCGGCGACACGGAAATAAACCTCGTTAAGCCCAGGGAGATGAAAGCATTTCTTGACGAGAATGTTATAGGTCAGGAAGAGGCCAAGAAAGTTCTGTCGGTTGCGGTTTACAACCATTACAAGAGAATATTGTCGCAGAAGGAAACGGGTGATATCGAACTGCAAAAATCAAACGTCATCATGCTCGGACCTACGGGTTCGGGTAAGACGCTCCTTGCACAGACACTTGCCAAGATCATAAACGTACCGTTTGCCATCGCAGACGCCACGGCACTTACCGAGGCCGGATATGTCGGAGAAGACGTTGAAAACATACTTCTCAAGGTCATTCAGGCTGCGGATTACAACATCGAAAAGGCACAGTACGGTATCATCTATATCGATGAGATCGACAAGATAACAAGGAAGTCCGAGAATGTCTCCATCACAAGAGATGTCTCCGGTGAAGGCGTGCAGCAGGCACTCCTTAAAATAATCGAGGGAACCAACGCTTCGGTGCCCCCTCAGGGCGGAAGAAAGCATCCTCATCAGGAACTTATTCCGATCAATACGACAAACATATTGTTCATATGCGGCGGTGCGTTTGACGGTCTTGAGAAGATTGTGGAAAACCGTCTTGATCGTAAATCCATCGGATTTAATGCGGAGATCGCGACCAAGACCGAGCATGAGGTCGGAGAACTTCTTGCACAGGTTCAGCCCGAGGATCTTATCAAGTTCGGCCTTATCCCCGAATTTGTCGGACGACTTCCGATATGCGTAAGCCTCGAGGGACTCGATGAGGAGGCTCTTGTTAAGGTATTAAAAGAGCCGAAGAACGCGATCACCAAGCAGTACAAAAAGCTGTTTGAGATCGACGGAGTTGAGCTTGAATTCGAGGAGGATGCGATCCGCGAGATCGCTCACAAGGCGCACGAGAAAAAGACCGGAGCCAGAGGTCTTCGTTCAATTCTTGAGGGACTCATGAATGACCTCATGTTTGAGATCCCTTCCGATGAATCCATCACAAAATGTGTGATAACAAAAGGTGCAGTGACGGGAGAGGGTGCTCCCCTGATCGTGCGCAACAACGAAAACGTAAAGAAGAGTCTTAAGAAGGCAGAATAATCTTGCGAAGGATCACTAAGAAGAAATATCCCTGCGTTGTTGTTAACAAACTGGCGGTGCTTCCGGGCATGGTCATTCATTTTGATATAAACACGCCGGCAGGGGTCAAGGCCGTTGAAAAGGCCATGATAAAGGACCGTAAGCTGTTCGCTATTGCGGATACCGATACGGATGAAGAAAAAAAACCGGGAAGAGTTAACCTTTCAGGCTGCGGCTGTGTGTGCGATATCAAACAGGTCGTAAAGCTTCCGGGTAATATTTTGCGTGTGCTCGTTGAAGGCGTGGCTCGCGCAAAGCTGTTCGAGATAAGCGAGGATGAGTATATTATCGCCACCGTAAAGGAAGTTGCGGTGCCCGACGACTGGATTCTGGGGAAATCACCTTATCCTTCAGATCCCGAGCTTGCCGCCGACAATGAAGATATCAGGCTCCAGATAATGGCGAAGATCAATATCTTAAGGGAGCTTCTTACTACACTACTCGGGTACAATCCCCAGATGGGCAAGACACTTACGAAGCAGTTTGAGGAAGCGCAGACGCTTTCCCAGCTTCTTGATTTTGTTGCGATCAACGTACCGATGCAGTTTTCCGACAGACAGCGCCTGCTTGAGACCGAGACGGTCGATGACAGATTCCTGACTCTGATGACGATATTGCAGCGTGAAGTCAATGTGCTTGATATCAAGACGAATATCGCAAAGCAGATCAAAGAGCGTGTCGACAAGAATCAGAAGGAGTATGTTCTTCGTGAGCAGCTTCGCATAATCAAGAAAGAACTCGGCGAAGGAAGTACTGCCACTGAAGAGGAAAAATACAAGGATGCGGCACTAAAACTGTCGGCATCAAAAGATACAAAAGACAAGATTTTAAAGGAAATTGACCGCTTCAGTCACCTGCATGACGGCTCATCCGAGGCCGAAGTTTCAAGAGGTTATATTGAGACGCTTCTTGCAATGCCATGGAACAAGGCATCAAAAGACAACAAGGATATAAACAGAGCCGAGACTATACTTAACAGGGATCACTACGGACTCGATAAGGTTAAGGAGAGGATGCTCGAATTCCTTGCCGTAAGAAATCTTACGAAAAAGGGTGAGTCTCCTATCATATGTCTTGTCGGACCTCCCGGAACGGGAAAGACGAGTATAGCAAAGTCGGTAGCCACGGCACTTGATAAAAAATATGTCAGGATCTGTCTCGGTGGTGTAAGAGATGAGGCAGAGATAAGAGGACATCGCAGGACATACGTAGGTGCGATGCCCGGACGGATTGCGGTCGGACTTAAGAACGCGGGTGTGAAAAATCCCCTCATGTTGCTTGATGAAATAGACAAGATGAGCAATGATTTTAAGGGGGATCCGTCGGCGGCGCTTCTTGAAGTGCTTGATTCCGAGCAAAATTCCAGATTCTCGGATCATTATATCGAGATTCCCGTGGATCTGTCGGAAGTTCTCTTTATTGCAACCGCTAATTCGGTTGCGGATATCCCAAGACCGCTTCTTGACAGAATGGAAGTGATTGAGGTATCGAGCTATACCCAAAATGAGAAGATACACATTGCCAAGGAGCATTTGTTCCCGAAGCAGATAAAAAAACACGGCCTTAAAGATAAGCAGCTCGTGATAGCCGATACCGTCTGGCCGGATGTTATAAGCGGATACACGAAAGAAGCCGGTGTTCGTTCGCTTGAACGCAAAATCGGTGCGATCTGCCGCAAGGCTGCAAGAATGATATATCAGGACGGCAAGAAGACTGTTCGTGTCAATAAAGGAAACTTGAGTGATTTTCTCGGAATACGTAAGTATGAAGAGGATAAGAAGAATTCATCGGATGAGGTCGGAATCGTTCGCGGACTTGCGTGGACGAGTGTCGGCGGAGATACGCTTTCGATAGAAGTCAATGTTATGCCCGGAAAGGGTGACATCATCTTAACAGGACAGCTCGGCGATGTAATGAAGGAAAGTGCGCAGGCCGGAATGAGCTACATTCGCTCGATCGCCTCAAAGCACAAGATTCGTGCCGATTACTTTAAAAAGCATGATTTTCACCTGCACATTCCCGAGGGCAGCGTGCCAAAGGACGGACCGTCAGCCGGAATCACCATGGCGACCGCACTATATTCGGCAATTACAGGCAGAAAAGTGTCTGCCGATGTCGCAATGACAGGTGAGATAACGCTTCGCGGACGTGTACTTCCGATAGGAGGCCTCAAAGAGAAAATCCTTGCCGCCAAGTGCGCCGGCATCAAAAAGGTGCTCGTGCCGAAGGCCAATGTCAAGGATATCGAGGAGCTCGACCGCGAGATCACGCAGGGGCTCAGGATTGTATTCGTCGAGCACATGGATGAAGTATTGCGGGAAGCAGTTCTATGATTATAAAAAATGTTAATCTTGAGATCGTATGCGGCGTAACAAGCAAGCTTCCGGAGACGGCACTTCCCGAAGTCGCATTTGCCGGCAAATCAAACGTCGGCAAATCCTCGCTCATAAATGCACTTATGAACCGCAAGAGTTATGCGAGGACAAGCGCCCAGCCCGGCAAAACGCAGACGATCAACTTCTACAACATAAACGAAGAGATATATTTCGTTGATCTGCCCGGATACGGCTACGCCAAGGCTTCAAAGACCGAGGTCGAAAAATGGGGTCGCATGATCGAGCGTTACCTATACAATTCGAAGCAGCTCAAATGCGTGTTTCTGCTTGTAGACATCAGGCACGAGCCCGGAGAAAACGACAAACTGATGTATGACTGGGTGTGCGCCGGCGGCTATACGCCTGTTATCATCGCAACTAAGCTCGACAAGATAAAGCGCAGCCAGAAGGATAAGCAGGTCAAGCTTATCCGAACCGCCCTTCATGCTGATGACGCGGTTATAATACCTTTTTCTGCCACAAGCAAGCAGGGAAGGGAGGAGATATATGAAATCATCGACAAAATACTTGAAGATAGTCTTTAATTATCTGTTCGCAATCATTCTTGCGGTACTGATAATATTCGTTTTGCCGTGGGCAATCGCCTATTTCTGGCCGTTTGTCATTGCAGCGATCATTGCGGCTATAGCAAATCCGCTTGTCAGATTCCTTGAGAAGAAAATGAAGATCAAACGTAAGGCCGGCTCGGTAGTAGTCATCGTGCTGACTCTTGCCATTGTAGCTGCGGCATGTTACGGGATCGTATATGTACTTGTCTCGGAAATCATAGGATTTTTCACGAGTGCGCCGAATATGTGGGCGAAAGTCACGAGCTCCATACAGAGTGTTTCCGATGAAATTACTCACAGATTCGCTCTTCTTCCGAAGGGCTCGAAAGATTTCTTTGCTTCCCTCGGAGAAGACATTTACGATTCGTTGTCTTCGATAGGCTCTTCCATAGGCGAAAAAGCCGCGGAAGCCGCAAGTAACGGTGTTAAGAATGCTCCGCTGTTTTTGATCGGAATAATAATGTGCGTTCTTGCAAGCTATTTGTTTGTTGCAGAGCGTGAACAGATTGGCAAATTCACCGAGAAAATAGTGCCCGCTCACATCAGAGAGAGATACTTAATTGTTACGGGCACGATGAAGTCAGCCGTTGGCGGATATTTCAAGGCGCAGTTCAAGATAATGGTATTCGTATATATTGTCCTGTTTATCGGCTTTTTGATTCTTGGAGTGGACTATGCGTTCCTGATCGCGCTTCTCATAGCATTTCTTGATTTTCTCCCGTTTTTCGGTACGGGAGCCGCTATGTGGCCATGGGCTCTGTATGCGTTCATTATGAAAAACTACAAGTTCGCGATAGGCATGATGATTGTCTGGGGTCTGTCCCAGCTTGTTCGTCAGCTGATCCAGCCCAAGTTTGTCGGTGATTCGATCGGAATGCCGGCAATACCGACGCTGATCCTGCTGTTCGTAGGCTTCAGGGTTGGAAGTGCATTCGGTCTTATTCTTGCCGTTCCGATCGGAATGATTGCGTACAATCTCTACAAGGCAGGACTGTTCTCGAACTTCATATACAGTACCAGAATGCTTCTTAACGATTTTCGCAAGATGCGGATATTTACGCCCGAAGAGCTGCAGGCCGAGGGTATCGAAGAGACCGAGACGGGGACTGCGAACTCGCAGTCGGACGAATCTAATAAGAACTGATTTAGCTGTTTAGTAACTAAGGCGGACGACGGGATATTTCTGCGAAAACCTTGTGAAGACGCCGGTACTTAGTCGGTGTATTTTACCGGCTTATGTACCGTTGCGTCCCGAACAGGAGCGAAAGCGCGTTTGAGCAGGAATTACCCGTCGTACGCCTGGGAGATAATTATGATTAAATTGCTAGCAAGATTCTTCATAAAGGATTACAGGAACACCGGCGAAGCGAATGTCCGCCACGCATACGGCGTGCTCTGCGGCGCTGTCGGTGTATTTTTCAATATTGTTCTGTTCGGTCTTAAGTTCACGGCCGGCTTCTTATCGGGATCGGTCTCAATCACCGCCGATGCGTTCAATAACCTAAGCGATGCGGGATCATCGATCGTAACCATGGTCGGCTTCAAGATGGCGAGCCAGAAGCCCGATCCGGAGCATCCGTTCGGGCACGGAAGGATAGAGTACGTGACCGGGCTTGTCGTATCGATGATCATAATCCTTATGGGATTCGAACTGTTGAAATCGTCGTTTGACAAGATAATGCATCCTGCGATGCCGTCGCTTACACCGCTTGTTGCCGGCATTCTTGTGCTGTCGATACTCGTTAAGCTTTATATGTATTTTTACAATAAGAAAACCGGAGATATGTTAAATTCCGCGGCAATGCGTGCCACTGCGATGGATTCGTTTACGGATTCGATCGCGACGCTTGCGGTACTTGCCTGTGCACTGATCGGTTACTATACGGGATTCTATCTTGATGGCTGGTGCGGCCTTGTCGTATCGGCATTTGTGCTCTATGCAGGTATCACATCGGCAAAGGATACGATAGATCCGCTGCTTGGAAGCGTTCCTTCAAAAGAATACGTTGCCGCCATAGAGAAGTTTGTGACGTCATATGATGAAGTTATTGGAATACATGATCTGGTCGTTCATGATTACGGACCGGGAAGGGTAATGATCTCGCTTCATGCAGAAGTACGTGCCGATAGGGATATTCTCGATGTTCACGATACTATAGACAATATCGAGAGGCGCATAAACGAAAAGCTCGGGTGCAGCTGTGTGATACATATGGATCCGGTAGTTACGGATGATGAGGCGACCGACAGAATGAAGCGCCTGTGTGCACTTATTGCAAAGAGCGTTGACGAGAGATTCACAATACATGATTTCCGTATGGTAAAAGGGCCTTCACATACAAATCTGATATTTGATGTAGTAGCCCCTTATGATTGCAAGATTTCGGAAAATGAGATCAAGAATACGATATGTGCCAAGATAGAAAGCCTTCCGGGCAATCACTTTGCGGTAATAACCGTAGACAGGCCTTATGTATGATTATTTCTTGCGGACGGCAACGACGACAAACCGTCCGTTTTTAACATGGTAACTGCATGTTGAGAGCGTTATCAGATCATCGCCCCATTCGGCGTCAACGCCGGTATCATAGAGTGCCCGCTCTTTAACGTTTTTCACGTAATAATCAAAATCATCTTTATCGGCAAGATCGGTGTAATAATAGTACCTGAATCTGCCGTTATCTTCGTCTTTTTCAAGCCGGTAGATGTCCTCATCGCCAAAATCCCTGTGCAGATCTATATCGTTTAATGTCAATACGACGGGCTCGGGTTCGGGTGTGGGCTCGGGAGTAACTTCAGCTTCCTGTTCTTTTTCTGCTTCTGCTTCTGCCTCCGCCGCCTCTTCTTCCTTCTTTGCGATGGCCGCCTCTTCTATGGCTTTATCTTTGGAAGCACGGTCTTCTTCGGTCTCAAGCTCATCTTCATCTATCTGTGAATAGAAAACGCCGAGAAGTTCGTATTCCCGCTCTTCATACAATGTGTCAAAACGGATGACGGGATGTTTTTCTCCGTAGCTTTTCTGGGCAAATTTCGCCAGAGATCCGAAAACGGTACCGTCCTTCATGTTATGCCCGTATATTAGCGTGTTATTAAAGCCGTCACGCCAGTTTACGGCAATAAATAGTGTACCTCTGGATGTGTCGTTACCGTCTAAATCTCTGTGCAGGAAATAGTTCTGACTTCCGGGTGTATACACTACAGGTTCATTTATAGCCGTACCGTCAATGCTAAGCCAGCCTGATATGTACGGATTGACTTTAAGAAGATCAAGGTATTTATCAAGCGGTTCGCGGGTAGGCTCCGTCGTCGGAGTAGCAGTTGGTTCGGGCGTCGGAGTATTTGTAGGCTCCGTAGCAGCTTCTTTGGCAGGAGCAGGGGAAGATTCCGCAATGGTATGATCCTTAGTGTCATCGGATGCATCAGGGATGCTCTGTGAGTGCATTATACCGTATCCCTGCGATACGAGCAGCCCAATTGCAAATACTGATACTATTATCAAAACTACCGCTATTTTATGTTTCATGGTATATGCCTTTCTAAAACACACTTATTTTATCACACCTATGCGCATCTATAAATTGAAAATCGGCAAAAATATCTGTATTATATGTAGGAGGGCGATCTGATTTTGCCCCCTGTAAGGAGAGGTATAATGAAAAGGACGAGAAAAAGCGGAATACTGATGCCTGTCGCATCACTTCCGGGTCAATACGGAATAGGAACATTCGGAAAGGCGGGATATGAGTTTGTGGATATGCTTGCCGAAGCGGGACAGAGCTACTGGCAGATACTGCCGCTTGGACCGACGAGCTACGGAGATTCACCGTATCAGTCTTTCTCAACGTTTGCGGGCAATCCGTATTTTATAGATCCTGAGCTTCTTATCGAAGAGGGACTCTTAAAGGAAAAGGAAGCGAAGGCATATGATTTTGGCCGCAAGGCCGATGAGATTGATTACGGTAAAATATATAACGCCCGTTTCAAAATGCTGAAAAAAGCTTTTATGCGGTTCGATCCCGAAAAAGATAAAGGATACGGAAGATTTTGTTCTAAGAATGCGTTCTGGCTCGATGACTACGCTCTGTACATGGCGATCAAGAATTCTTTCGGTGGCAAGAGCTTTATTGAATGGGATGAAAAAATAAGAAAACGCGATATTATAACAATTGATATTTATAAGAAGAAATATGCGAAAGAAGTTGAATTCTACAAGTTTCTGCAGTATAAATTCAGTGTCCAGTGGAAAACACTCAAGAAATATGCCAATAAGAAAGGCATTAAAATAATAGGTGATATCCCAATCTATGTAGCTTTCGACAGTGCAGACACCTGGGCTGATCCGAAGTTGTTTCAGTTTGATGAGAAGGGATACCCGATAGCGGTTGCCGGATGTCCGCCGGATGCTTTTTCGGCTACGGGACAATTGTGGGGCAATCCGTTGTATGACTGGGGATACCATAAGAAGACCGGATACAAATGGTGGATAAAGAGAATAAAGCACTGCTTTGAGTTGTATGATGTCGTAAGAGTCGACCATTTCAGAGGATTTGATGAGTATTATGCCGTACCTTACGGGGATAAGACAGCAGAGTTTGGTAAATGGCAGAAAGGGCCGGGCTTTGAGCTGTTTAAGACAATTAACGAAAAGCTCGGCGAGGTTGACATAATTGCGGAAGATCTCGGGTATCTTACCGATTCTGTCAGAAGACTCGTAAAGCGAACCGGATATCCCGGAATGAAGATTCTTCAGTTTGCGTTTGATTCGAGGGAGGATTCGGATTATCTGCCTCACAACTACGATGCGAATTCTGTTGTGTATACGGGAACGCATGATAACGATACGACGGCAGGATGGATCAAGACTATTAAGACTGCTGACAGGAAAATGGCCTTTGAATACATAAACAGAAGCGATTTCTCAACTGATCGGGAGCGGGCAGAGGCTTTTATCAGACTTGCAATGAGCTCCGTGTCGAATCTTTGCATAATACCGATGCAGGACTGGCTCGGACTTGACGGCAAGGCAAGGATCAACACACCTTCGACGCTTGGAGGCAACTGGGTGTGGAGAATGAAGAGCGGCGCGTTCTCACACGCTCTGGCACGCAGAATATACAGGATTACAAAGCTTTATGCTAGATTATGATGCAAGGGGAGATATAAAGATGGGAAAAGTTAAAGTATTTATCGACGGCGGAGAAGGCACGACGGGACTTCGCATTAACGAAAGATTCGAAAACAGGGACGATATCGAGGTAATCCGTATTGCCCCGGAGCTTAGAAAAGATCCTGATGAGCGTAAAAAGCTTATCAATTCGTCGGATTACACTTTTTTGTGCCTGCCTGACGTTGCCGCAAGAGAGGCCGTAGGGTTATGTGATAATCCCGATACGGTTATAATTGATGCTTCGACGGCTCACAGAGTTGATCCCGACTGGGCATACGGTCTTCCGGAACTGTCACCGGAGCACTTTGAGAAGATTAAGAAATCAAAGCGTATTGCTGTTCCTGGCTGCTACGCATCGGGTTTTATTATGATGGCATATCCCCTCGTTCATGAAGGAATACTTGCACCGGACTATCCGTTCACAATCCCGGCTCTTTCGGGCTACTCGGGCGCGGGCAAGAAGGCCATTGCCATGTATGAGTCCGATGACAAGACGGAGGATCTGTTTGCGCCGCGTGAATATGCGCTTGCACAGATGCACAAGCACCTGCCGGAGATGAAAGTGATAACCGGTCTTTCGGCGGAGCCTATGTTCATTCCGGTTGTGGATGACTACTACTGCGGGATGATCGTGAATCTTCCGATACATGCAAATCTTATGAAAAAGAAGATGAGCCCCGAAGAACTGCACGATTTTTATGCGGACTATTATAAAAATCAGACATTCATCCGTGTAAAAGAGTTCGGTTCTGAAAGTGAGACGAACGGATTCCTTGCCGCAAACAACATGGCAGGGGTCGATTATGCAAACATATGTGTTACGGGAAATGCCGACAGAATCATGGTGACCGCGATGTTTGACAACCTCGGCAAGGGTGCGAGCGGCGCCGCGATCGAGTGCCTTAACATATCCATGGGTATCGATCCTGCCACGGGACTGGTTGTATAAAGAATAAAGCTCCCCGCCTTAAACAATTTGCACAAAAAGGCGCTTGCGCTCGTTTCCGTGCGTCGCGTTACTAGACTCGAAAAAACCTCGTCAAGTAACAACGCACTCCAAGTCTTTTTGTTGCAAATGTTTAAGTCGGGGAGCCTGTCTTTATTTAGTATTTCTTGATAGATACGCATTACTATATTCGCGTTGCCCCGTCACATCCTCATCAAACCATGCGGGCGGCGTAAATTTATCCGCTTCATCCGTGGACTCGAATTCAACTTCAGCAATTATAAGAGGTGCGTAGGGATCGGCGAACACGTCGAGCTCTATTGTATGATTTTTATAAGGAATCAGGTAGCGTATCTTTCGGATAACGCATCCGTCGGCTTTGCCTGCAAGCGTCTCATAAGCTTCTTTTGTAAGCGGAAGGTTGTATTCTTCGTGCGCAAGGGCAGTATTGCTGCCGCCGGTACCTTTATAAGTCATGTAATACCGTTCGTCCTCGCGTCGGACGCGAATTGCGGGCTCCGTTGTAAGGTATGCCTGCTCGATCATATGACGGTCATATGAGTCAAGGTTATCCGGAAGTGATTTTACGGTATATTTTTTCTCAATTTCCATTCCCATAGTTACGTTTTCCTTATTTACGGTTTCATGTTGCGAAGAGCCTGGATAAGCTCAAGATCCGCAGCGGTCACTTTCATATTGGCGGTGATCCCGCTCTCGCCGGGTCTTGTTACGGTAATCTCTATGACCGAGTCCTCGGGTATTCCTTCCTTGGCAAACAGCTCAATAAAGCCCGCGAACTTGGGATGGTCGCTCTTAAACCGTGAAAGAGCGCCGATCAATTGCATCATAGCCTGTGGATTCATCATTGTTCTTCTCCTCCTCACATTGATGATACGAATTATAATAACTATGTTGCTTAAGGTCAATCTGTGTTATATTAAACAAAATAATACCAACGAAATGTAGTTCGGATACGGAGGTGCGATATGGTATATGTTTTTCTGGCTGACGGATTTGAAGAGATAGAGGCGCTTACGCCGGTAGACCTGTTAAGAAGAGCCGGGGTCGAGGCACAGACGGTTTCGATATACCCGGGGAAGAGGAATGTTACGGGTGCCAGAAAGATTGAGGTTGTTGCAGATACGACGATTGATGTTGTTGATGCAGAAAGTGCCGATATCGTAGTTCTTCCGGGCGGAATGCCGGGAACGGTCAATCTTCTTGAGTGCGAGACACTTATGAAGATTGTTGACAACCGGGCTCAAAACGGAAAACGGATTGCCGCGATATGCGCCGCTCCTGCCCGTATACTCGGATCAAAAGGTCTTCTTGCCGGTAAAAAGGCAACTTGCTATCCGGGATTGGAGGAGATGTTAAAGGGCGCTACAGCTGTTACTGATCCGGTTATAACCGACGGAAACATTACTACATCAAGGGGACTCGGAACCGCTGTTGACTTTGCCTGTGAGCTTATCACGCTTCTTGCCGGCAAGGAAAAATCCGACGAAATCAGAAGCTCGGTAGTTGCCTGACATTTGTTTATATTTACAGAAATTTATTTTTGTTATTTGTATACTTTTCAGATATTGCACGTAAAAATCTTGTATGATATTATCCGTCATACAAGATTTCTTTTTGCGCATCTTGCGTTGGACGCATCGCAATGATTCCAAAAACATTAAGTTAATAACCGTCGGAGAAGGCCATGGGCATATTATATGTTTCGGGTTCCTTTGTATCGAGCCGACATCTCAAATTTGAGCCGGTAACATCCGATGTTGCCGTATTGGAGGTTCTCGGTATAAACGGAGCTTTTGTCGAGGGCTTGCACGTCAAGAAAGGTCACAGGTGTTATGTAAGAGCAGGTGACTGTATTGAGATAGGAGCTTACAAGATAGTCTGGACCGGAAAAGAGAATACGGATGAGACTCCCTTTATGGGGTTTGCGGGGAAGATCAAAGAACCTGAAAGTGTTTCGGTGGAGATCGAAGGCCCGCCTCAAAGGAAGGTTCCCGAGAAACCGTCGGTAATGCTTGCTGCGGGCCCGGCACTTACAATGGCGATACCGATACTTCTCGGAGCGGGAAAGACTTTAGCAATCCTGTCATCAATACTGGCGGCCGGATGGGCGGCTGCAAACGTCATAGGACGGGTAAAAAAACAGAAAACGGAGGAGAAGAGAAGAAGAAACACATATCTGTCATATTTAAGCGAGTGCAGGGAGAATATAGTAAAGCGGGAGAAAATCATCAGATCGGAGTTATGCCTTAGATACCCTACAGTAGGGGATTATCTAAGAGATGGCGGTAATCCGCTTCTTTTGTGGAATGACGTAGGCATAGAAGAAAAGCTTAAAATTCGTCTCGGGATCGGAACAATACGTAATCCGCTGAATATAGTAATTCCGAAAGAAAGATTTGCCACGGTAGACGATTCATTAAAGGAACTGCCGAAAATCTTAAGGAAAAAGCACGAGATGCTCTCAAACGTCCCGGTACTTGCGGATCTTACGGCCTTATCTCCGGTTGCTTTTGTGATAAAGAACGACAAAGACATATGTATTTTGTCAGCATTTATTCTGCAAATAGCGGTGTCGGGATCTCCGCAATGCATGGCTCTTATGGTTAAACTTGATGATGAGACGATGCAAAGCCTCGTATGGACGAGATTGTTGCCTCACTATAAGGAAGATAACGATAGGCAGGATGAAACGCTCTATACCGTCGTTATAACGGACGATCCGGCAAATGCATATAATGCGGCATCCCGAAGGCAAATAGCCGTACTTGTACTAAGAGCCGACAGAGATCCGCCGGTAGGAGTTACGGTATTATACCCGTCGGCTGACAGCATCGGGAAGGTTCGTTTTGATCCGGTTCATCCTAAACTGTGTCATTCATACGCGGCCATGATGTCAAGGCTGTGGAAAGGGCACGCCGATAAGCGTGAAATGCCGTCATCGGTACCGTTCGGAAGACTGTTTGATATTAGGATGACGGAAGACGCGGGCTGCGATACGGTCGAGACTTTTACAAAAAGAATCATAGATAATTACGGTAAAAACAATATCACGGAGTGCTTCGCCGCGCCGATAGGTATTACCGCTCAGGGCGAAAAGCTGTATCTTGATCTTCACGAGAGAGCGGCGGGACCGCACGGTGTCATAGCCGGAACGACAGGAAGCGGCAAAAGTGAGCTTCTTACAACGATGATTTTGTCGTTTTCCGCAAATCATCCGCCGGATAAACTTGCTTTTTTTCTTATAGATTACAAGGGTGGAGGCATGTCCGGACTGTTCGGTGATCTGCCGCATCTGATCGGAAGCATTTCAAATCTGTCGGGCGTACAGTCTAAAAGAGCCATGATCGCGCTTAGGAGCGAAAATATCAGAAGGCAGAAGATCTTTGCCGAATCAGGAGTAAACAATATCAACGACTATACGAAACTGTATGATGCCGGGCTTGTTAATGAACCACTGCCTCACGTTCTCATTATTGTGGACGAGTTCGCTGAACTCAAAAAAGAGGAGCCGGATTTTATGGACAGTCTTATCAGCGTCGCGCAGGTTGGGAGAAGTCTGGGAATGCACCTTATTCTCGCAACTCAGAGGCCTTCCGGAGTGGTCGATGATAAGATACGCAGCAATTCGAGGTTCCGTATAGCACTAAGGCTGGTGGATCGCTCGGATTCGATGGATATGCTGCAAAGAGCAGACGCGACAACTATCAGGGAATGCGGAAGAGCTTACCTGCAGGTCGGAAACGATGAGGTGTTTGAATTGTTCCAAAGCGGATACGCGATGGGAAGTGCAGACAGTGGTAACAAAGGACTCAGGATTTATGAAGATCTTCTGTGCAGGAATGAGCTTTATGCCGGGCCGGAAGACAAAACAAAGGATGAAGATGCAATTACGTGGTATGAGATTGCAATGAAAGCTATAAGTGCCGCCTCCGGACAGTATGATGCCGGTCCCTCTCCGCTATGCCTGCCCGAGCTTCCGGAAAACATATGTGACAGGAAGGCATATGCAATATTTGATAATCCGTATAAGCAGAAGTACGAGAAGGCATGTTATGATCCGGCAGAAGCAGGGCATATTCTCATATGCGGACGCAGCGGAAGCGGAAAAAGCGAGCTTGTAAAAACGCTTATCCGAAGAACGGACGCAGAGTGTGCCGTTTACATCGTTGATCACGGCGGTGGCCGGCTTAAATGTATTATGAGAAGCCGAAGCTGCGGCGGGTACATAGGAGAGGGTGAAAACGACGATATTTTAAGGCTGACATGGTTCATCCGGGATGAACTCGTGAAGCGAAGAAACACAATCGCATCGTGCGGCGGGAAATCTCATACGATACTGCTTGTGCTCGACGATATAAATACGGCAAAGAAAAATGCCGATCCTGAGGCGCTTGAGCATATCACTCAGATATTAGCGTTGGGAGCCGGGGTCGGGATCTACGTAATCGCAACATGCATGATACTGCCGGAGAACAAGTATACGAGATTGTTTAACAAGTATCTGTTCATGGGAAACGAGGATGTATACAGCGTTTCAGCGCTTCTTGGAGGCAGCCCGAGAGATATTCCGCACGTCCGCAGCTTTCCGGGGCGGGGAGTCGGTATAAAAGACGGTATGCCACTCGAATTTCAGGCAGTTATGACAAATGATCCTCAAAAAGAGGACGATAACGGCATCCGTGCCGTGATGTTTCCGACCGTTCCCGCCCATCCGGCACTTGATGACCTGTTTTGCAGAGTATCGGGAGAAAGTCACAACATGGACATTCCGGCGGGTTTTGAGCAAAGAAGCGGCAAGTTGTTTTTTTTACCGGCCGGAGAGGCAAGATGTATCCTGATCGGCGGAAAGCAATATACGGGAAGACATACCTTCCTGTTTAACATATCCATAACATCGGCGAGGTACGGGATCAAATGCGTACGCGCCGACACGTACGAAGCTCTGGAGGCAATATGCAGATCGGCCCAAACATTCACGATAGTTGCGGTAAACAGTATGACAGCTTTACTTGAAGAATTCTATGACAAGAAGCACAGCATTGAAGACGAGGACGAGCTGGCTTCGTATTTTGAGAATCCGATGACATATAAGCGGGATCCGAAAAACAATATACTCATCATCGGGATACTTGATAATAATGCCGCGGTTAAATTTGCGGGAAGAAAAATATATGAATCCATGGTAAGACATCCGTATGCGATTTCACTCGGAGGATGTCTCGACGAAAACAGAAATTTTGACTTTTCGTACATGCCATATTCAGCCATGCAAAAGGCAAAAAAAAGATTTCATGCAACGGTACTCAGGTATGATGAAAAACACTTTTTCGGAGATATAATTATCCCCGGAAAAACCATTGTGGATAACTCGCAAACACAGATAAACAGAGGTTTAGTAACGCATGATATTGATTGAAATGATTTTTCTCGAGGAGAAAAAAAGACATTTTGCACAGGTGGATGAGACGATGACGGTCGGAGAATTTAAGAAAAAAATCGAGAAAAAAACAGGAATAAATAACATGCGCATTCATTGGCTGCCGGGGGCAAAAAATATCCGCGATGACATGCCGATATATAAGACCGGTATGTGGAACGGAAGCGGGGTGGTGATCGAAAATGGATCTTCTTGATTTAAACCTTACCGTTTTCGGAGAGAAGGTTAAGGAACTTACCGGAATATACTCAAAGATCAGCATTTGTATATCGAATCTTGACGAATACGTTGAAAATCTGGATATTTTCTGGGACGGAGATGCCAATTCGGCATATATTACCCGCGTAAGCCGGGATCTTACGGAAGCGGCGGCAATCACAATACGCTTAAGAAGTGCGATAAAATGCATAAAAACGGCCGTTGAGCTGTATGCGGCCAATGAAAAGGAAGTTAACAGGATTATGGAGGAGATTTTGTATGGGTGACAAAACGAGACAGGAAATTGAGATTGATTTTTCAAGAGCGTTCAGTCAGGCACAGGAACTTGAAAATCTGGCAAATGATCTTAGCCGGGCTGCCAACAGAGGAGCCGGACCGGCACTCTTGATGCTTAAGAACACATGGAAGGGTGATACAGGTGAGTCAATAGAGCTTGCGGGAGCCGGGACAATCGAAGATATTTACAGGACTGCAGACGATCTCATGCGTATTGCAAAAAACATCAGATCGACCGCAGATATAGTATACAGAGCTGAAAAAGCAGCACTAAAACTATGCTTTTGACCAAAATAGTCTATAGTTATGTAAACAAGAAAGGAGAAATAACGGATGTCATTCTATCAGATCGACAGCAGGCAGCTTCGGAGCAAAAAAGAGGAGCTTTTGAATCTTAACAGGAGGTTCATGGAACAAAAACAAAACCTGTGTGAAAAAGAGACACAGCTTAAGTCAATGTGGGAAGGAGCCGCAAATGAGAGTTTTCATACAAGGTTTATGAAAGATGCGGGCCAGATGGATGCATTTTGTGAAACTATCGACAGGTATGTATGTGTCATGGAGTCTATAGCTGACAGATACGATACCGCTGAACAGAAGAACATGGGGAGGGCTGTATGATGGAAGCAATGTTAAAGGTAACTCCGGAAAAGCTTATTGAGGCTGCCGGACAGTTTTCGGAAACGGAATCAACAATAAGGAGCTTATCGCAGGAGATGATAGCTGTAGTTGACAGCTTCAAGCCAATATGGCAGGGAGAAGCGGCAACGGGATTTGCGAATCGTTTTGAGTCGCTTACGGATGATATGGAAAGACTTTTTTCGCTTATCAAAAAGCATTCTGATGATCTTATTGAAATGGCTAATGAATACAGGCTTGCCGAGGAAGAGAGCGGCAACCTTGCAGGTACTCTTTCTTCGGAGGCAGTGATTTGAGTATGCATGTGTGCGGACAGACGCTTGTTCTTGTCGATAATGATGCAACGGTAAGTGATGTCAATCAAAAACTTGTTAAGGCAACGCTTAAGTATATGTTCTACCACCGCCCAGAAGATCGTGCTTTCTCGCTTTCAACCTATGAACATGATGTTGTATCGGCCGAGGATTTTGTATGCGATACGGATGATCTGGTATGCAGTGCGGATTCGATTGAGTTTGAAGCAAAGGATTCCAATCTGTCCGATACGCTCTCGGAGGTTATAACGAGATGGAAAGAGTCTGATTTTGCCTGCAGGGACATACTTGTTTTTACCGATGGTCTTGAAGGCTCGGCACTTTTCCATGAAAAGGAGGAGTTGTACTATCTTCTTGAGAATACGGAGTATCCGGTATATATAGTCATGCTCGTTCAGGATAATAATGCGGAGGCAAAAAAAGGTCTGTCGGCAATTTCGGTTACAAGCGGCGGAAAACTGTTTGAAACTGAGTTTCCCGACTCCGAGGCGGCCGTAGACAGGCTGCTTTGTGAGAAAATATATGCCGCAATGGATGAGTATGCCGTCGCACACTGGAATATGTACGAGGAGTCTGCTGAAACGGAAGATGACGGAAGCATTGAGGAATCTGACATATCCGAAGAAGATGATGGTTTTGAAGAGACTCAGGTTCAATCCGAGGATTACTTTGAGCAATCTCCCGCTACGGAAGGGATCATATACGAAAGAAGCAATGTTGAGGGATTTTTTGAAGGAACGGGAGCAATTGTATTGTCGGTGGCGCTTATAGTCGGCGGATTACTTGCGGGGCTTGTCGGAAGCTTTATCATCATGAAGAAGAAGAGAAAAAGCGACCGTGCGATAAGACCGAATGTGGCCGAAGAAGAGGAATACTTTGAGGACTATGAGATAAAAGAAATGGAAACGGTTCTGCTTGATGATGTTCTCATGGGCGACAGTCCTACACGGCTTCTTAGCCATTCTGGAAAACTGCTGACTTTATCTCAAACCGGACCGGGAGGCAGAAGCTTTCGTATAGAGCTGTCCGCGCCCATGACAGTAGGAAGGGGAGATTGCGATGTTGTGCTTACGGGAGACGACGCTTTGTCCAAGCGGCATTGCAGGCTGTATGAAAGAGACGGAAACGTTTATGTTGAGGATTTGTCTTCCGCAAACGGAACTATTGTCAATAACGTCAGGATCAAAAACGAGCGGTTGTCGGACGGCGATGAGCTTACGATAGGTGCAAGAACGTATATCGTGGGGCTTACATGAACGGGAATTACTCAGAGCGTCAATTGCTTCTTTTATCGAATTTCGTATATATACCGGCATGTGTGTCCGATGAACCCATTCGCGATATTCTGGATAAATACAGGGATCAAAGCGGAAAGTTTACAGAAAGCAGTGTTGCGGCAGCTGCTGCCGGCGGCGGTATGAGCGTAAGCGATGTCAGGACCGTGTTTTCGTGCATGGATGACGAAATAGACCGTGATCCGTCATTTGGACAGCTGTCCGCATCCAGAAAGCTTGAGGAGAAAGATGTCCGTGCGATTTGTTATACCGACGGGAAGGATAATGATCCTGTAGTTGTCTTTAGAGGAACCGGCGGAACAGAGGGCGCGTGGCGGGACAATTTTGACGGCGCATATCTGGAAGATACGAAAATACAAAAGATCGCGGATGACTTTGTCAAAAATGAGTGCGGCATGTATGAAAGCATTATCGTAACAGGTCACTCCAAGGGTGGAAATCTCGCTCAATATGTAACCGTGAAGGAAAACGGTAAGGTGAGCGGCTGCGTATCATTTGACGGACAGGGCTTCGGGGACGGGTTTCTGAAAGAAAATCACGATGAAATACAGAAAGCTTCCCCGAAGATCAGGTCTGTATGTGCATATAACGATTTTGTTAACATACTTCTTACTTCAATAGCCGGAACATGCGTATATGTTGCCAATGAAAGCCCGGCTGCCGCAGCCCATTCCCCGGTGACGCTTCTTACATCGAATACGTTCGATGACGACGGAAACATACAATCGGTCAGAAAACAGGGGGCGGTTGCGGCCGGACTTGAGTTGTTTTCCGACAGAATGTGTGATGTGCTGGGGTATCTTTCCCAAAACGATCGCAAAGCAATGTCCATGATGGCGGGAAGCGCAATTTCGCGGGCTCTTACAACACCGCCGGATGATTTTGCAAGTGGGTGTGTATATCCCGTTCTCGGAATGGTCAACACTCAGCTTTTGCTTAAGCTTTCTTCGGAGGCTAAGAGGCTTTGCGATGATCTGTTTCCCGTACGCGGAAGCGTATACATTGAAAAGACACAAGCAGCCGGTGCGATAGATGATATAACCGGCCAGCAAAGAGTCGTTGAGAATGCTCTGGCAAAAGTCAGTCAAGTCAGGCAGACGCTTGCATATACCATGAGTGCCAGAATATGTGCAGAACATGATTTGGAGGGTGTATGTAACGATCTTGACAGAATAAGAGGAAATCTTGAACGATTGAGAAACGGGGCGAATTGTGCCATAAGATCATACGAAAAGACCGAACAAGAAGTGATGGCTTTAATGAATTTTTAGGTGACGCATGTTTTCAGCCATAGCGCTTATAACATTGTTCTTCTGGGAACGCCGGTAATAAACCGTATCGTCGTTTGAAAGCACAAAGCCGTTGTCCGTTGAACGTATTATATGACAAATGTTTACGATGTCTTTCCTGCATCTGATGAAACATCCGTAGGATCTGCATTGTCTGGCAAGCGATTCGATCGAATCCGTCATATCAATGACCTCACCGCCGGTAAGAAACAGTCGTGTCAGGAATTTGTCGACAGGCACCGCATATATCAATTCATCATATTTTATAAATCGAGTCGTGCTCTGGCATCTGACCTCTATAAGGGGAGTCTTGCGGCGGCTCCATTCAAGAGCTACGTCAACGAGATGACTGACCTGCCCTTTATTTATCGGTTTGTCAATATAGGTGATATCCGCAGGGGCATTACCGTAAGATTTGTAGTTAATAGTTGAGCTGCACAGAACGATTGGAGCGTTAATGCCGCGAAGGCGCAGCTTCTTGGCTGTTGCCATCTCGTCCGAACCGCATTCGGTCATATCAATGAAGAATATATCGTATTTGACCGGTGTGGACATGAGTGATTCTTCGCTGCCGAACGAATCGATATACATAACGTCACCGCTCTCCGCAAGACGCTTGTCTTTTTCTCGCTCAAGAAGTCGTTCGAGCTGTTTGCGGTCGGCTATGTTGTTATCGCAGATGGCAAGGTATATCGTCATTGATCCCTCCGAAGATCACATGATCCTGAAACGAAACGGTGCAAGAAACAGGAAATAGGCCAGAATCAGAAGCTGAATACCGAGTATGACCGGTATCCCGATAAAAAACTTAGGCTTCTGGGTTTTATGGCGAAAAAAACGCATTCCCCAAAGGCTGCCCAGACTTCCGCCGAAAATAGCGAACAGGAAGAGGGTGGCTTCGGGGATACGCCATTTATTCCGGCGGGCCTTGCTCTTATCGAGTCCCATGGAAATAAAGCCCGCCAGATTGATTATAAGTAAATATGCAGCGATGTATGAAAGAACTGTCATGGGAATTACTTCTTCTTTTCAACTTCGAGCATCTTCATTGCACGAACCTTGCATGAAAGTCCGAACAGGTTGATGAAACCGGTTGCATCATGATGATCGTAAAGATCTCCGGTCTTAAAGCTTGCAATGCTTTCATTGTAAAGAGAGTACGGTGAGGTTGTGCCGGCTTTGATGATGTTGCCCTTGTAGAGCTTGAACTTAACTTCACCGGTTACATACTTCTGTGTGCTTTCTATGAAAGCGCATACAGCTTCGCGAAGAGGTGTGAACCATTTTCCTTCATATACGATCTGGGCAAGTTTGTTACCCATATCTTTCTTGAGTGCGTATGTATCACGGTCAAGTATAAGCTCTTCAAGCTGCTGGTGAGCTTCCATAAGTATTGTACCGCCGGGTGTTTCGTACACTCCGCGCGATTTCATGCCGACAACCCTGTTCTCGACTATATCAACGATGCCTACTCCGTGCTTTCCGCCTAGCTTGTTGAGTTCACGGATTATATCGGAAACTTTCATCTTCTTGCCGTTGATGCTTACGGGAACACCGGCCTCGAAAGTCATTGAAACATACTCGCCCTCTTCGGGAGCTTTCTCGGGAGATACTCCGAGAACAAGCAGATGATCGTAGTTAGGCTCGTTGGCAGGATCCTCGAGCTCAAGACCCTCATGGCTGATATGCCAGAGATTGCGGTCACGACTGTAGCTGTTGTCAGCCGAGAAAGGAAGATCTATGCCGTGTTCTTTACAGTATGCGATCTCGGATTCACGGGAATCAAGCTTCCATTTGTCATCACGCCATGCAGCGATTATTTTAAGGTCGGGTGCGAGTGCCTTGATCGCAAGCTCGAACCTGATCTGATCGTTTCCTTTACCGGTGGCACCGTGGCATATTGCAGCAGCCCCTTCTTTGCGGGCGATCTCAACGAGACGCTTTGCGATAACGGGTCTTGCCATGGATGTTCCGAGAAGGTACTTATTCTCATATACTGCACATCCCTGTACACACGGAACAATGTATTCATCGCAGAATTCATCGACTACGTCTTCTATATAGAGCTTTGTGGCACCGCTTGCCTTGGCGCGTTCCTCGAGACCGTCAAGTTCGCTTTCCTGTCCACAGTCTATACAGCAGCAAATTACATCATAATCATAATTCTCCTTGAGCCAGGGAATGATCGCGGTCGTATCGAGTCCGCCTGAGTATGCAAGTATGACTTTTTCTTTCATTATAGTGTTCCTCCGTTGCATTTTATATGAAGCATGTTTTCAAAATCTGTTTGGAATTCTACAACAAACCTGCATAAAATGCAAGAACTATTTTTTGAACAAAATAAGATTTTTCAAGAAAACTGTTGACATTGCCTGAAAAACAGATAAAATAGAGAATGCATATTATTCACAAATATATGCATAATATGCTATTTTGATGCATAAACTATTTGTTTGAGTTATTGTGTACTATATTGTATAGTTAACGACGGAGAAAATCATGCAGATCAGGACTATGACAACAGATGATTACGATGCGGTTCACGCATTGTGGATGACGATAAAAGGATTCGCCATAAGATCGGTCGATGACTCGAAGGAAGGCGTTAAGCGTTTTCTTGACAGGAACCCTTCAACGAGTGTTGTTGCGATCGAGGACGGCAATATCGTCGGAGCGATTTTATGCGGACATGACGGCAGAAGAGGCTGCCTGTATCATGTGTGCGTTCAGCCCGATTACAGACGAAGAGGTATCGGGAAGGCCATGGTCGTATATTGCATGAATGCTTTAAAGGAAGAGCATATAAGCAAGGTCAGTCTTATCGCATTTACGAAAAACGATATAGGAAACGCTTTTTGGAACACGATAGGGTGGACTAAGAGAGACGATCTTAATTATTATGATTTTGTGTTAAATACGGATAACATAGTTAAGTTTAATGAATAAATGAATAAAACTGATTTGAACGGATGGAGATATGATTATGAGTAAAGATATACTGATCAACAAGATCGAAGGCGGTGTTACCGCTGCAAAAGGATATAAGGCAGCAGGCGTTTCTGCAGGAATCAAATACAAGGACAGGAAGGACATGGCGATGATAAGCTCGATATGTCCCGCGACGGTTGCCGGCATGTTCACATCAAATGTCGTAAAGGCCGCTCCCGTTAAGTTTGATATGGATATAGTTAAGAACTCGCCTTTTGTACAGGCTGTAGTAGCCAATTCCGGCATTGCAAACGCGGCAACCGGCGAGCCCGGCATGGAGGTGTGCCGCAAGACTGCCGAAGAAGTTTCCAAAGCTCTCGGAATCCCGGACAATGCGGTTCTTATCGGTTCAACCGGTGTTATCGGTGATCCGATACCGATGGATAAGGTAAAAGCAGGTGTTGCAGAGCTTGCTTTAAACCTTTCCGACTCAAGACAGGCAGCTTCCGATGCGGAAAGTGCAATAATGACGACCGATACGGTTCCCAAGGAAGTTGCGGTAAGCGTCGAGATAGGCGGCAAAACAGTAACTGTCGGCGGAATGAGTAAGGGAAGCGGAATGATACATCCGAATATGTGCACGATGCTTGCGTATATTTGCACCGACTGTGCGATATCAAAAGAGATGCTTGATAAGGCCGCTCATATGGATATTCCCGACACGTTCAACATGATATCCGTTGACGGTGATACATCAACAAACGATACATATCTTATACTTGCAAACGGACTTGCGGACAACCCGAAGATAGAAAGTGAAGGGGATGATTTTGACGCCTTCATGGCGGCGCTTCATTACGTCAATGAGAATCTGGCAAAACAGATGGCCAAGGACGGTGAGGGCGCAAATGCCCTGTTTGAGGCAAAAGTCATTAATGCGGATACAAAGGAAAACGCTAAGATGCTCGCGAAATCCGTTGTAGGCTCTTCTCTGTGCAAGGCTGCAATATACGGGCACGACAGCAATTTCGGAAGGGTGCTTTGCGCACTCGGATATTCCGGAGCACAGTTTGATCCGGATAAAGTATCGCTTGATTTTGTCAGCCGTGCGGGAAGAATACGTGTATTTGAGCGCGGGCTCAAGGCGGACTATTCCGAAGAAGAAGCTACGAAGATATTGTCCGAGGATGAAGTCACGGTCGTAATTGACATGAGCATGGGTGTTGCATCGGCAACTGCATGGGGCTGTGATCTGTCATACGATTATGTTAAGATAAATGCCGACTACAGGTCATAAAGGGGGAGAGACAATGGAAGAAATCTACAAAGAGAAATACCTTCATAAGGCAGAGGTGCTCATAGAGGCACTTCCTTATATACAGCAGTTCAACAGAAAAGTCATAGTGGTCAAGTACGGCGGCAGTGCTATGGCTGATGAGGAGCTTAAAAAGAATGTTATCAAAGATGTAACACTCTTAAAACTCGTAGGCTTCAAGCCGATTGTTGTTCATGGCGGCGGCAAGGACATTTCCGCGTGGATAAACAAGGTTGGCAAGAAGAGTGAGTTTGTAAACGGTCTTCGTGTGACCGATGCGGAGACTATGGAGATAGCCGAGATGGTGCTTGGCAAAGTCAACAAATCGCTCGTGTCGATGGTTACAGAGCTCGGCGTGAAAGCGGTCGGTATATCAGGTAAGGACGGCGGACTGCTGACGGTAGAGAAGAAATACAGCAACGGTCAGGATATCGGTTTTGTCGGAGAGGTGACAAAGGTTGACACGAAGATACTCGAGGACCTGCTTGAGAAGGATTTTCTTCCGATAGTTGCACCGATCGGTCTTGACGGTGAGTACAACACATACAATATCAATGCCGATGATGCGGCATGTGCGATAGCAAAGGCAATGGGAGCCAACAAGCTTGCGTTCCTTACTGATATCGAGGGAGTATACAAGGATCCCGACGATCCTTCAACATTCATTTCGAGACTTACCGTTTCGGAAGTTGACGATCTTATCGATAAGGGCTTTATCGGCGGAGGAATGCTTCCGAAGCTTAAAAACTGTACCGACGCGATTAAGAGCGGTGTGTCGCGTGTCCACATTCTCGACGGAAGAAAGCCGCACAGCCTGCTTCTCGAGGTGTTCACCGATACCGGTATCGGAACTATGTTTTTTAAAGATGATGAATAATAGGGGTGGAAAATATGACGACGAATGAAATAATCAAAACAGCGGATGAACATCTGCTTCATACATACAACCGTTACCCCGTAGTGTTTGATCACGGCGAGGGTGTAAAGCTCTATGATTCCGAAGGAAAAGAGTATCTTGACTTTTGTTCCGGAATAGCCGTTTATGCGCTTGGATATGGCAATGAGCGTTACGAGAAAGCAATATGCGATCAGATAGGGAAGATATCCCACACATCAAACTACTACTATTCCGAACCTCTTGCCAAGGCCGCCAAGGCTATAACAAAGGCCTCGGGTCTTTCCAAGGTATTTTTTACGAACAGTGGTGCGGAGGCTGTCGAGGGTGCGATTAAGGCGGCGAGAAAATATGCCTGGAATAAAGAGCATTCCACGGATCATGAGATCATCGCGATGGAGCATTCGTTCCACGGCAGGACTTTCGGTGCTCTGTCAGTTACAGGCAACAAGCATTACCGCGAAGCGTTCGAACCTATGATAGGAAATGTCAAGTTTGCGACGTTTAATGATTTTGAAAGCGTTAAGGCACTTGTTTGTGATAAGACTTGTGCGATAATAATGGAGACGGTTCAGGGAGAAGGTGGAATATACCCCGCGGATCGTGATTTTCTCCTGAATGTGAGAAAGCTTTGCGACGATAACGACATTCTGCTCATACTTGACGAGATACAGTGCGGAATGGGCAGAAGCGGCAGTATGTACGCTTATATGCAGTACGGCATCATGCCCGATATACTTACGACGGCAAAGGCTATCGGAGGCGGAATACCTGTAGGGGCTTTCCTGCTTAACGATAAGGTCGCAGGCAGTTCGCTCGTTCCCGGAGATCACGGCACGACATATGGCGGCAACCCGCTTGCATGCGCGGCGGTAAATGCGATGTTTTCGATATTCGAAGAAGACCACATACTTGATAATGTAAGAGAAGTTGCGCCTTATCTTGAGGAGAAGCTTAAGGAAGTAGTCAAGGCTCATGATTTTCTCACAGGTGAGAGGGGTCTCGGACTTATGCGTGCCCTTGTCTTTGACACGGACAAAAAATCACCCGCGGATGTTGTCAAATCCGCACTTTCACACGGGCTTGTCCTTATTACGGCCGGCAGCAACGTGCTTCGTTTTCTGCCACCGCTTATTATTACGAAGGCCGATGTTGATGATATGATTGACAGGTTAAGGCTTGCACTTACGGAGTAAAGATGTTTAAAAGACTGTTATGCGCCATTCTCGTTCTTGCGCTTGCCGGATCTATCTGGTATGTTGCGGTAACGACGGACGACCCGGAATATAAGGGGAAAGCGGTTTCCTCCGACAATGAAGAAATAATTGATGACGGGAGTCTTACATTATGGTATTCGGATGAGGCACTGACGGATTATCTTTCGTCGGTGGCTCTTTCCTATCAGCAGGATAAGGATATAAAAGTAAATATTGTACTTAAGGACGGAGTACAGTTTCTTGAGGATATTAATGCGATCTCGCTTGCGGATCCGAAGGATCGTCAGGAGGCTGCACCCGACCTTTATATTACGAGCCATGATAACCTGCTTAGGGCATACCTTTCCGGGCTTGCGTCCGAGGTGACCGATCCCGCGCAGGTTATGACGCTTCAATATTATCCGAAAACGGCTCTTGATGCGGTAACGTGCTACGATCATTTTGTTGCGTATCCGCTCTACTACGAGACCAACTATTTCCTTTACAATAAAACATATATGGCTTCGATAGCCCAGAACAAGATCGAGGCGGAGAACGATCAGGCTGAGGGCGAGGAAGCCACAAAAGAGCTTGAAGAAAACGGCGCGCCCAAAGAAGAAGCCGAAGAAAAAAGTGCTGAAGAGACAAATGATTTGGGCGATGAAGCTGCTGAGGATGAGAGCGCACAGGATCAGGCCGATGAAGCCGATCCGATGGGAGAAGAGGATGCCACGGCAGATCCGGTTGTATTGGAACAGCTTGCGACAATGATCCCGTCGACGATCGAGGATATCAAAACGTTTGCTAACAACTATGATGCACCGGATGCCGTAGAGTCGGTGTTCAAATGGGACATTACCGATATTTTCTATAATTATTTCTTTGTAGGTAATTATATGGATGTCGGCGGAGAACATGGTGATAACGCTGCGATTTTCAACATATATAATAAGCAGGCGGTTGAGTGCTTAAGTGCTTATCAGGCGATGAACCAGTTTTTCTCGATAGATCCCAAAGTTGATAATTACAACAATATCCTTCAGGATTTTATCGACGGCAAGATGGTATTCACGGTTGCTACTACCGATGCCATAAAGCGTATACATGAGGCCAAGAACAAAGGCGAATTTGATTTTGAATACGGTGTCAGCACTCTTCCGGACATATCCAATCTGTTAAAGGCAAGAGGTCTTTCGGTGACGGATGCCGTTGCGATAAACGGGTACAGCCGAAAGGTGAACGATGCTAACGAACTTGCGACTTATCTTGTTAATTTCAAAGCATCCGATCTGTACATGAAATCAGGTAAGGTAAGCTGCTCAAAGAAAGTTGAGTATGAAGACTCGGAGATCGCAAATGTCATGGCGGAGTATGAGAAGTCGGTTCCGCTTCCGAAGATGGTCGAGGCGACCAACTACTGGGTTCAGCTTGAGATCGCTTTTACCAAGGTATGGAACGGCGCGGATCCCGATGAAACGTTAAGGGAACTGTCCGATACTATCGGCGCGCAGATTGAAGAGATTAAGGCTTCGCTTCCCACACAGGAGTCATTCAACGCGGGAGCGGGTAAGTTTGTTCAGTGATGTTGTACACAAAATAAACATATTTTCATCACAGATTCATAATGAATAGGTTGCATATTAATACCATGCACTGTTAATTACGAATCAAAATATGATGAAAGGCAGGTATATATTATGAGTAATTTTTGGAAAAAAACCGGAACGGGAGCAGCTATTGGACTTGCTTTCGGAGTACTCGGAGCTTTCGGGTTCGCGGGAGTAACAAGAGTAATAAATATAGTATTTCCCGAGAATAAGACGCAGATAACGGCGGAAGTAACCGAAGAGAAAAGCTCGGATGAAGACGTTAAAAGCGAAGATAAAGATGCTAAAGAATCGAAGTCCGAAAAGACCGATGCAGGCAAGGACAAGGTTGAGAACGCATCACTTACGAAGGCAGTGGATGACGGTAAGGTAGCATCGGCCGGCGGCGAAGTCGGAATGAGTGTTACGGAACTTGCGGAGAACAATCTTCCCTGTGTAGTATCAATAACCAATACGACGGTTCAGACCCTTCGTGATATGTGGGGTAACGGTGTAAGGGAATATGAGAACGTATCAAGAGGAAGCGGAATAATAATCGGACAGACGGATGACGAGCTTCTTATCGCAACAAACAGTCATGTTGTAAACGGAGCTGACTCGATTACGGTAGGTTTTGTTGATTCCGAGATATATGATGCGGTTGTAAAAGGTGCCGATTCCGAGATCGATCTTGCGGTAATCGGAGTAAATATGTCGGATATCAAGAAGGATACGCTTGATAAAATCAAAGTTGCCGTTATAGGCGATTCCGATTCACTTAAAGTAGGTGAACAGGTTGTAGCGATCGGTAATGCGATAGGTTACGGACAGTCCGTAACGACAGGTATTGTTTCCGCACTTGACCGTGATGTTCCCGATGACGGGAATGAGACGCATTTCATTCAGACTGATGCTGCCATCAATCCCGGTAACTCCGGCGGAGCTCTCCTTAACATGAAAGGTGAGGTCGTAGGTATCAATTCAGCCAAGATCGCATCTACATATGTTGAAGGTATCGGTTATGCCATCCCGATGGAGACTGCCAATCCTATAATAGAGATGCTTATGAATCGTAAGACGAGAGATAAGGTTGATGAGGACAAAGCAGGTTATCTCGGAATTACAGGCGTATCGGTTGATGCACAGACATCGACGATGTACGGTATTCCCGAGGGAATATACCTTCAGGAAGTTACGGAAGACGGACCTGCACAGAAGGCCGGACTCCACAAAGGTGATATAATCAAGAAGTTTGACGGCGTTTCGGTTGCATCTATTGCAGAGCTTCGCAATAACCTCGATTATTACGAAGCGGGTGAGAAGGTTGAACTTACGATATGTCGTCAGGAAGACGGTGAATACGTTGACAAGACCGTTACGGTAACTCTGACCACGAGAAAAGATGCAGGTATCGAAGACGGTAAAGATAAAGGTAAAGAACCGGAAGACGGTAAGGATAAGAAAGACAAAGACGAGGCTGATGGTAAAGAGTCCGATCAGAACGGGAAATCCGCAGAAGATCTGTACAACTCTCTCCCCGATGAATTCAAGGATTTCTTTTTCGGCTTCGGAAGATAAGTGCGGTATCGGTTAACTCGGAAAGAGGAAACCATTGAATAATAAGAAAATCAAATATTGTTTTGCCGTGGCAATCCTTGCGATTGCTACGGCTTTTTGTGGCTGTGGCGATAAGGAAGAGGAGATGATCCTGTTGGACGAAATATCCGATCCCTCGCCGACTTCCCAACCGGAACCGGAAACCGTCAGCAATATCAAAACAGGATCGGTTACGGTTTATGTGTGCGGGGCAGTAAATGCTCCGGGTGTATACGAACTTCCGGCCGGCAGCAGGATGGTGGATGCGGCCGATGCTGCGGGCGGATTGCGTGACGATGCCGGGGCTGAATATATCAATCTTGCAGCTAAGCTGTCAGATGGCAGGAAGGTTTATTTTCCTACCGCAGCGGAGGTTGAAGAAGCATTGGAGGCCGGGGACGATACTTACTCCACAGAAGTTAACATAACAACTAACACGATCGATCCGACAGAGAGTAATTCCGAAAACGGCAGTGCCGCAACAACTGATATGGTTGACATAAATTCAGCAAGCAAGGAAACACTGATGACTCTTCCGGGCATAGGACAGTCCAAAGCAGATAAGATAATAGCCTACAGAGAGCAGAACGGTGGATTTTCTTCGATTGAGGATCTTATGCTTGTGGGTGGGATCAAGGAAGGACTGTTCAATAAAGTAAAAGATAAGATTTGTGTAAGATGATTGTAAGGATCGGAGCCCTTATATGAAAATTCTTGTTGTAGATGATGAAAAGCTCATAGTAAAAGGAATTGCATTTTCGCTCGAGCAGGATGGGAATACGGTTGATTGCGCATTTGACGGCCAGGAGGCGCTTGAAAAGATCAAAGGGAGTGATTTTGACATAGTCATACTTGATCTTATGCTGCCCAAATTAAACGGATATGAAGTGTGCGAAAATGTTCGGAAGTTTTCCACGGTTCCGATCATCATGCTGACTGCCAAGAGCGAAGATGATGACAAGATAACGGGACTTGACTGCGGTGCCGATGACTATATGACCAAGCCGTTTAACGTAAATGAGCTCAAAGCGAGGATAAAGGCTGTCATGAGACGCGCCGCATACCGTAAGACCACGGGCGGGGATGATACACAGTCCGGAAATGTCGTGCAGATAGGAAGCATCAGACTTGAGAAAAGCAACAGACGCTGTATCATCAAAGACAGAGAGTACAATCTTACTTCAAAAGAATTCGAGGTTCTTCTGCTGCTGTGCATGAACCCGAACGTGATTTTCTCAAGGGAGAGGCTTCTTACCACGGTATGGGGCAATTCTTATCCGGGTGATGTCAGAACAGTTGATGTGCATGTAAGACGACTCAGGGAGAAAATCGAGCCCAATCCGGGTGAACCAACGTATGTGCACACAAAATGGGGAGTCGGGTACTACTACAAGGAGTAACATTTGATTAATCCGTTGCGGACAATGATACGGGGACGGGGCAGAAGCCTTAGAACCGAGCTTTTTTTGCTGATATGCCTGGTGGGGATACTGCCGGGTCTTATCGTCAGCCGCGTTTTTCTGAATAACTATGAGAAGCAGGCTGTCGATTCAAGGATAAAGCAGGTACAGAACCAGTGCCTGATCATATCAAATCATCTGTATCTGGAAGGGCTGTTTAGTACCGGAAGCAATCCGGTGGAGGATTCCGAATTAGAGCAGCTTTCAAATCTGTATGACGGGCGCGTCATGATAATCAATCCGGATCTTAAAATAATAAAGGATACATACTCACTCAGCGAAGGAAAGTACATGATTTCCGCCGAGGTGGTGAAGGGACTTTCGGGCGAGAGTGCATCGACCTATGATGCCGAAGATCATTATATCGAGATAATCACTCCGATAACCGACAAGGATATGAAAAGATATGTCGGAGTTATGTTAACCAGCGTCAGCACCGCCGAGATAGATTCGATACTCAGCAGCTCCAGAAAGCTTGGAACCGTAGTTATCCTCGCAATGTCAGCTATTATAATCGGAATAGCCGTACTTGTTGCGGCAATGCTCGTAAGCCAGTTCAAAAGGCTTTCCGGATCAATCGAGAATATGAAGGAAGGTTTCGAAGAAGAGGAGATAAATGCTTTTTCGTATCGTGAGACCGCTCAGATCAAAGAGGCATTCAATCATCTTGTTGCGAAGATGAAAAATCTCGATGATTCAAGGAGTGAATTCGTCGCCAATGTCTCGCATGAGCTCAAGACTCCGATAACATCCATCAAAATACTGGCTGAATCACTTACAGCGCAGGATAACGTTCCGGTGGAGCTCTACAGGGAATTCATGGACGATATAATCACGGAGATAGACCGTGAGGACAGGATTATCAACGATCTGTTGTCTCTTGTTAAGATGGACAGGGCTGGTATCAACCTTGTTATTGACAAATGCGACATAGATTTGATGCTTGAGGGAATAACGAAGAGGCTGTCACCTATTGCGGACAGAGCCGGTGTTGAGCTCATTTTTGAGACAATACGTCCGGTTATTGCCGAGGTCGATGAGACCAAACTGTCGCTTGCACTTACAAATATCATAGAAAACGGAATCAAATACAATCATGCGGGCGGGCAAGTCAAGGTAACGCTCGACAGTGAGCCTATGATGTTTACCGTGACCGTGGCCGATACGGGTATAGGAATTCCCGAAGAGGATATTCCACACATATTCGAGAGATTTTACCGTGTTGATAAATCCCATTCGCGCGAGATGGGAGGAACGGGTCTGGGACTTGCCATAGCCCGGGGAGCGATTCTTATGCATAAAGGTGCAATCAAAGTTGAAAGCGTTGTCGGCGAAGGCTCAAGATTTGATATTAAAATCCCGCTAAGCTATATAGTACACCAGCAGCCGGAATCGTCCGGTGAATACATCGGAAAGGAGGGAGCCGTATGAGAAATAGGTTGTTAATCCTTACATCAGTCGTGATATTGTCAGTTTTGTGTGCATGTAATGTAAAACCGGATGCTCCCGATCCCGATGCGTTTTACGTATACGATCTGTCTGCGGATATGACGCATATAGAGCCGTGCGTATACGAACCTGTTTCGGATCTTACGGATGTATCTGAGTCAGTGGGCATGCTCCTTCAGAGACTGATCGACGGACCTTCCGGAGGACGGCTCAGATCTGCGATTCCAAATGAAATAACAAGCGTTACCTATATTATCGGCTCTCAAACGGTGGGCGTCAACTTCGACGGTTCATACGACGATATTCCCCAGGACAGAAAGCTTCTGTGTGAGGCGGCAGTCGTCAGAACACTCTGCAGCCTTGACAGCGTGTATGCGGTAAGCTTTTCGGTGGAGGGTCAGCCGCTGTGCGACTCACAGGGTATTCCGGTAGGTCTTCTTACACCGGATTCGTTCGTGGAAAACGACGGTGCCATGATAAATGCGTACGAAAGAGCCGAGCTGCATCTGTTTTTTGCGGATGAGAGCGGCCAGAAGCTTGTTGAAAAAGCTGAGACAGTCACGTACAACAGCAATATTTCCATGGACAGGCTTGTTGTCGAGAATATAATACAAGGGCCGCGAAGCACCGATGCATTTGCAACGATCAATCCTGCGACCGTTGTCAATTCGGTCACGACGAGAGACGGCGTATGTTATGTAAACCTCAGCAAGGATTATCTTAACAAGATAACAAACGTGACCGACAAAGTGATGCTCTATTCAATAGTCAATTCACTTACCCGTCTGGGTAATATCAATAAAGTCCAGATACTCATAGATGGCGAAACAAACGCCAGACTCGGGGAGATTGAGCTTTCCAAGCTGTTTGAACGTAATCTGGAGATGATCGATTAATTATCTGTCGGAGGACACTTCATGCCTGTAAAACGGCCCATGTGTCTTATCTGTCTCGTATTTCTTCTTTGTATCTGTATATTTACATATGAGAACGGTCCAAAACCTTCGTGGGATGTCGATTGCGCAAAGGGCATGACCGTGACCGTTTCGGGTATTGTAAAAGACAGGCAGATCAAAAATGAAACACTTCAGGTTTACCTTTCTGACGCAGTGTTTTCAAACTGCGGTAAGCAGGCTTCGGATAAGACCGTTTTCCCGGAAAAATCAAAAGGAATCATAGTAAAGACTTCGGATACGGATGCCTTGTCGTATGTAAGGCTGGGATCTTGTATCGAGGCAAGAGGAATCTTTGAACCCTTCGATACCGTAAGGTGTGAGGGGCAGTTTGATATGCGTGCATATTACGTTATAAGAGGTTATGACGGACAACTGAAGCGGGCAAGGATAACGGGCGTTTCCAAAAACTGGGATCATGTATCTGACAGCTTGAGAGACGTAAGAGATAAAGCATTTGACATACTTAAAGCCGGTATGGGAGAAGATGACGCCGCGCTTGCCGCAGCGATGATGCTCGGAGATAAATCTGCTCTTACATCCGAGATCAAAGATCTGTATCAGCATGCCGGTATCAGTCATGTTTTGGCATTATCCGGTCTTCATATCGCATCGGTCGGTCTTGCCATATTGGCATTTCTTAAGAAGATCGGTCTTCCGCCTGCTGTCGCATACGGCATATCCGCTACTCTCATCGCTGCGTATGCCGTAATGACCGGTCTTTCAACATCAACTGTACGTGCAATGATCATGTTCGCTCTTTTTGTACTGTCGCAGATTATAGGCAGGACATATGATCTTTTATCGGCCGCCGCGCTGTCTGCGATATTGATTCTTGTAAAAGAGCCTTACTATGTATATGACTCGGGCTTTCTTTTGTCATTTGGAGCGGTCCTTGGCATAGCATGTGTATATCCTGTCTTTATAGACATGGTACCCGGAGCCGGAAAGATATACCAGTCGGTATGTATAACTCTCTCGGTCACGATAGCAACATTTCCGGTTATGGGTTCTGGCTTTATGCAAATATCTTTGTGTTCGGTGTTTATTAATCTTGTCGTCATCCCTCTCATGGGACTCGTTCTTTCATCGGGATTCGCGGGTATAATAATCGGTTTTTTGGGGCTAAAACCCGACGGAATATTAAAAATAACACATTATATTTTAAAGCTTTACGAGTTTCTTTCGAAAATTTCTGAAAAAATTGACGGGAATATACTCATCATCGGAAAACCGGAGAAGTGGCAAACAGTAACATATGCAATCATTGTAATAATCGCCGTAAATATAAGAAATATTAAAAAATTAAATAACACGCGCAAAACACAAAAGGCGAAAAATGTTGACCCAACCGGTCGGCAAAACAGCAACGATAGCGATAGTTATACAAAACACGAAAGCAATAAAATAACATATATAATCGAAAGGTCTTCCGACGATGGAAAAAAGAGAAAGAAAAAGATCGCCGTCTCTGTCGTAACGATAGTTATGTTTGCAGCTGCGATGATCATAATGACGTTACATCCGAGGTGCGATCTTGAGATTCGAAATGTGGATGTCGGGCAGGGAGATTGTGCCGTGATATGGGGTCGGGGTGTTTCGCCGATGATCATAGACGGTGGCAGCAGTGATATAAGTCTTGTGGGCAAGTATAGGATTGAACCGGTACTTAAGTCAAACAGGATTCCGGTTATAGAGTATTGTTTTTTGTCTCATATGGACAGCGATCATGTAAACGGAGTCATTGAAATGCTTGAGGATGGCGGATGCGGTATTACGATCAGACGTGTTATAGTTCCCGGAAGGCTGAAAGAGTCCGGAAGTGAGTCGGAAAACTTTATAAAGCTTAAAGAAGCGGCAAAAGGCAGCGGCACCGATATCTTAGCCATGTCATCAGGGGATGTTGTAAAAAACGGAACAGTAACCGTAAGGTGCATCAGTCCCGAAAGATCCGGTAATGTTCAAGCGGCACCGGATATACAGTCGACGGATGAAAATGACGGCTCTCTCGTACTTGTTCTCGAATATAAATCCCAAAAGCCGGATAAAGTGTTTCGGGCTGTGTTTACGGGAGATATCAGCCGGAATGTTGAGCGTGGTATTATTCCGGAACTGCCCGACTGTACATATCTTAAAGTTGCACATCACGGGAGCAGATTTTCTTCATCCGATGATTTTCTGGAAGCCGTGCATCCTAAAATATCCGTTATCTCAGCCGGAGTCGACAATTCATACGGACACCCGCACAAAGAGACTATAGAAAGGCTTGATCGCTGTAATACGAGAGTATACAGAACAGATGAATCGGGGGAGATAATCGTTACCCTTGACAACAAGCATATATCGGTAAGATCAGTACTGTTTGACAAGTAGTTTTCATGGTATAATACCCGTCGGAGGATGGATATGGATATTCGCACTGACATAAAAAAAGACGAGACGTTAAGAAAAAGCTTTACGGACCTTGCCAAATCAACGTTTGGCATAGATCTTGAAAGCTGGTACCGGAACGGATTCTGGGAAAACGATTATACTCCGTACTGCGTGATCGAGGATGGTGTTGTGGCGGCAAATGTGTCGGTGAACGTTTGCAATATCAGATGGAGAGGACGTATTCGTCATCTGGCGCAGATAGGCACTGTAATGACTGCGCCCGCCTTCAGGGATAAGGGCTATGGCAAAGCCCTGATGGAAAAAGCTGTTTCCGACTGCCTGCGGTCATACGAGGGAATTTACCTTTATACGGAAGATAAGACCGTTTCATATTATGAACAGTTCGGTTTTTATCGTACATATGAATACGGATGCCACAAAAAGGTTAACATAACCACATCCGCTGATGCGGAGAAAATCCCAATGGATTCGAAAGATGAATGGGACAGAATGGTTGACATAATTCGAAGACGTAGTCAGTATGGCGACAGGATAATGGTCGGAAATACCGGACTGTTTATGTTCCATCTTTCGGGAGCCCTTTCGGACTGTGTATATTATGTGCCTTCGTCAGAGGCATATGCTGTTGCAAAAGTAAGCGGTGATGAACTTACGCTTTATGCGATTTTTGCTGATGGGAAGGTAGGCCTCGGCGATGTGATCTCATCGTTCGGAAGCGGAATAAAGCGTGTTAATCTTGCGTTTTCGCCCGAAAACAGCACCGGATTTGACCGGATCAGGATAGAGGATAAGGATAATATCCTTATGACGCAGGGAAGCATTTTTGATGAGTATAAGAACGAACGCTCGATGTTCCCTGAGATATCTCACGCATAAACAAAAAACGGCAGCATTATATTAGTACACTTTTCACAAAAATCAAATTGGGTATGTCATTTTACTACAATATATGGTATTCTGATTTGTGTGGTCGTACTTCTTCTTGATTTTTCAGGGAGTTTCGCCACAAGGGGAATGTAAACGGTACTTAATGAGGGTAGTAAAATGAGTGTGGAGGAAATGTTCGAGAAGCTTGAAGCTGTTGATGAAGAATGGCAGCTCAAGGAGATTAAGCTGTGGCTGTTTAAGGAAAGCGTTCGTCTCCGTGATGAGAAGTTTGAACTGGAGATGGCGAAGAGGGATTTTCTTAACGAGCGGGAGAATGCCCGTGAGGAAAATCGCAGATATGAGGAGCATCTTGAGGTGCGCCAGACGCAAATACGACGCGAGGAAGAGCTCATTGATCAGAAGCATGAAGTGATCAAGAGAGGATTTGCGGAACTTGACCGTGACAGGCAGGCACTCAATGCAAGAGAAGCTTCCATTAAGGAAAGAGAGTCCCGGCTTGAAGCAAGAGAAGCTTCAGGATATACTCCGGATTCGGCCGAAGTCAATGATGTTTTGTTCAGGGGCGCAGATAATATACTTCTTCTGAAGAAACGATATAAGGATCTTATGAAGATGTTCCATCCCGACTGCCTCGGAGGCGATACCGAAATGGTCAAATCGCTCAACCGCACATACGACAAGCTGTTACGGGAATGTGATTCTTACGGTAAAAGAAGGCGCGCTTGACGTCTTCTTTTTTTACACAAAACGGAAAGGAATTGTATGCGGGCATATATTCTACCTCATCCTCCGATAGCAGTACCTGAAGTCGGCGGGGACGAAATACTTAAGATCGATGCCACGGAAAAGTCATTTGCGAAGGCTGCGAAAGACATAGCGGAATACGATCCGGAGACTGTCGTTGTCATTTCGCCGCACAACATCATGTTCAAGGATGCGTTTTATATCGCGAAGGGGCCCGGAGGTGTCGGTAATCTCGCAAGGTTCGGAGCACCGGATCCCAGCGTATACTACGAGTATGATACCGAGCTTTCCGAGGAGATAGTAAGGCTTTGTGAGGAGTTCAAAGTTCCGGTCGCTTATTCGCCCGAAGGATCCGAAACCGTTGATCACGGAACCGTCGTTCCGTTATATTATGTAAACCGAGAATACAAGTCCGACAAAAAATCACCCTACAAGATAGTTCGCATTTCGCCAAGTCTTTTGTCCGATGCGGTGCTGTATGATATGGGTTATCTTATTGAAAGAGCCATAGCTCATGTCGGCAGACGCGCCGTAATCATTGCGAGCGGAGACCTTTCCCACAAGCTTAAGGAAGACGGACCTTACGGATTCATCAAGGAAGGGCCCCAATTTGACGAAGCGGTTACGGAAGTTATGAAGAGCGGCAGGCTCGAGGACTTTACCAATATCGATAAAGATGTTAACGACCTGTCCGCAAACTGTGGCTATCCGGGTTTTGTTATGCTCGCCGGTGCCTTGCAGGATTATAAGATCACGCCTGAATTTCTTTCGTACGAGGGCACGTTCGGTGTGGGCTACGGCATATGTATTTTCAAATGTGAGAATTGGTATGTTCGCCTGGCCAAAGCATCGCTCGAGAAGTTCGTTAAGACCCTCGGAAAGCTTGCCGGTGAAGAGTTGTCGGAATATCCTGATTTTCTCCGTAAGGAGAAGGCGGGAGTGTTTGTGTGCATCAAGAAGAGAGGGCAGCTTCGCGGCTGCATCGGAACTATACTTCCGACGTACGACGATACACTTGAGGAGACGTGCGCGCTTGCCATAAGCGCGGGAACCGCCGATCCGCGTTTTGACAAGGTGACGGAGAGTGAGCTTCCGGAGCTTGAATATACCGTGGATGTTATGGGAGCGCCCGAGCCGGCCACGAAAGACGAGCTTGACGAGAAGAGATACGGAGTAATTGTTACTGTGGGAAGACGACGCGGATTGCTTCTTCCGAATCTCGAAGGCGTGGATTCCGTAGATGAGCAGCTTGAGATTTCGTGCAGAAAAGGCGGGATAAGTCCGTTCGAGGATTATGAGATCGAAAGATTCATGGTGGAGCGGCACACATGATATGTACAAACTGCTCGCACAACTGTGATATTTCGGAGGGCATGACCGGCTTGTGCCATGCAAGGAGCCTGTCCGACGGCAAGATCGTCTGCGACAATTACGGAGCGGTAACAAGCCTTGCTCTCGATCCGATTGAGAAGAAACCGCTTGCAATGTTTCATCCCGGGGTTAAAATATTATCTGCCGGGTCTTACGGCTGCAATATGCGCTGTATGTGGTGCCAGAACGATTCCATATCACGCGGATATGTCGAGGCGGATCACTTAACGCCGCGTGAGCTTGTAGATATTGCGACAGATACGGTAAAGCGTGGTAATATAGGAATTGCGTATACTTACAACGAACCGTCGGTAGGTTACGAATTCGTTTTTGATACGGCAAAGCTTGCCAAAGAAAAAGGACTTGTAAACGTAGTCGTATCAAACGGTATGCTCTCGCGAGACCGTTTTGATAAGCTGGCTGAATACATTGATGCGTACAACATAGATCTTAAAACGTCTTCGCCGGATAAGTATAAACGTATCAGAGGCGATCTTGATCTTATCATCGCAAACATAAAAAGTGCGGTGCTGCTTGGAAGACACGTAGAGCTGACAACGCTTGTTGTTCCGCAATTTAACGATGATCGTGATGATTTTTCGCATGTTGTTGATATAATTGAATCTGTAGATAAGAATATACCGCTTCATATCACCAGATTTTTCCCGGCGGGAGATATGAAGGATGCAATGCCAACAAGGCTTGATACACTGTATGAATTTCGTGATATCGCATCAGGGCGGCTTAATAACGTGTTTTTGGGGAATGTATGAAATGAATCGAACAAACTGTAAATCTGTTATAAAGAAACTGATCTTATCGGTTGCGGCGACTGTATTTGCGGCAGCCTTTGCGACAGTGATAAACACCGATGTATATGCGCTTGATACTACACAGCCTCTGCCGCAGGAGTTACCCGAGCAGGTTCCGGTTGTAGTTGATCCGGTCGATGCGTTTCTTGCACAATCGGCATTTATCGGTAATTCCGTCGGTGACGGGCTTACGATGTACAATAACGCAAAAGGAAAGGTTCCCCTCGGTAATGCGGTGATGTTAACGCGGGTCAGCTATTCGTTCTACAGCGATTCCGCTTCCAATACGCGTTATCTTCCGAGACTGAACGGTGTACCTATGCGTGCTAAGGATGCAATTAAGAACAGCGGAGTAAGTTATGTGTTCATATGCATGGGAACGAACGATCTTGTTGGCTCTTCGGGAGCGGAAAACGCATATGAGAAGTATCAGCAATACATCGCCGGAATACTTGCGGACAATCCGTTTGTAACGATTTTTATTGAGAGTTGTACTCCGACAAGGCCCGGAAGCAATGTCAATAACGATAAGGTGAAGACATTCAACGCTTATATGCAGGCTTTCTGTGATACGCTCCCGAATCTGTATTATGTTGATATTGCAACGCCTCTATCGGATGCCGACGGTTATTTAAGCGCTCCGCTTTCATCGGACGGAAGCGTTCATCTTACGAACAAGGCTTATGAGATCTGGGCGAATACGATAAGAGCATATATTACGAATTTCCTCGTTGCAAGAAGTGTTGCGCTTGCGCAGCAACACGAAGAAGAGCGTGCGATAGCACAGGCTAACTACGAAGCAAGTATGAAGAAAATGGAAGAGAAGAAGCAGGAAGCTTTCAAGCTCAGTATGCAAGCCAAGCGTGAGGAAGAAGAGGCCGAGGAGGCCAGAAGAAAATATGAGCTTTTAAACGTTATTCCCGGCAGACAGTTCGAGTATAAGGGTTTCGATACCGATCCTTGGATCGGCAAGTCCGCTCTTAATGCGTTCGTCAGTGTCGACGACAAGACCGATACCTTTGGTCAGACTGACCCTGCTGTTCTTTTTGGCGGCCGGTAGTGCCATCTTAATTCTTGTCTCACGCATCTTAAGAACAGATGCCATTTCTTTTATGCTTACATGTTCAGCATCAAGATCTTTAATATGAAGCATCAGACGAAACTGCTCACGTATCAGAGCAAGTATTCCGAGAGGGTCGCTTCTTAGGATTATCAGATCCTTATAATATCCGAGCGCTGTGTTTGCGTCGTGGTTAAGTATCGCGTCGATCATTCCGAATATTTTATCTTCGGCAAGAGGTGGACATACAGCTTCAACGTCGGCCGGACGAATGCCGTCTTTGCCGAAAGTATATGATACGACTTTCTCGAGCTCTCCGGATACACGCCACAGGTCATCGCCGCAGCGCTTCATGAACAGATCGAGCGCCGCCTGAGTGATCGGCCGGTGTTCTTTCGCAAGTCTTCTTATAATAAAATCACGAAGATCGCTCTCTGACAGAGCAGTGAACTCGGCAATACAGCCGGAGTCTTTAACAGCTTTTGTCTGCTTGAGTCTCGCATCTATCTTATCCTCGGAAAAGATCATACGGCAACTGTCGGGAATGTTTGGAATATATGCGGCAAGCTCCTCGCATGATTTGGAAAACAGTTCGGTGTTTTCAAGAACGATGACGCGGTTTTCGGACATGAAAGGCATCGTATCCGCAAGTTCGATCACTTCTTTGATGTCAGTCTTTTTGCCGTAAAAAAAAGTAAGGTTCATCTGATCGCCTTCGGGGAGGAATGATTTTATGAGAAGGTTTTCGTAATGCTTTCTCATGTAACTTTCGCTCCCGTAAAGAACGTAAATGTTTTTGAAATTCTTATCCTTGATGTTCGCCGCTAACTGTTTCATGCAGTGATTATAACATACGCTAAAGATATTTGAGAATAAAACCGATATATATAAAGTGCAGATAAAGGATACGAATGTCATTTTTCGGTTTTTTTGTAGAAAAAGCTGAAAATCTATGCTACAATATATGGCAGATGTAACGGTTTTGGATACAGATTTAGTGCACGGATGCAGGTAGTTAACGTTAGTTAACAGCCCAAAACTACGAACGATCACAAATCGTTCAACAATCAAAAGGAGCGAAGTAAGTATGAAAAAAAGAGTCTTAACTTGAATCTGATGATGCTGTTGTCCAGTATGATCCCCCTTGTCATTGCGATAATCGGCATGACGATTATGGCGGTGGTAGTGTGCACGAGCAATCTCGAGAAGAAGATCGAGGATGAGCTCAAAGTTGCTGCAGAAGGACTTAAGTTCTACACGGAGTATGAGCTTAAGAACGGATCCGCATCGGAGATATCATATGATTCAACATACATTGATATCTTAAAGAGTAATGATGTTGATCTTACGGTTTTCGTTGGTGATACGAGACTTTGTACATCGGTACTTAATGATAACGGACAGAGAAACGAGGGTACCAAGGCGGCTGACGGTATATGGCCAAAGGTTAAGAACGGTGAGACTTTCATTAATGATAATACAAAAGTTGCGGGCAGGGATTACTACGTAGTATAACTTCCGATAACCGACATTAACAATCAGGTTGTAGGTATGGCGTTTGCGGGAACACCGAGAGCGGACATTTCCGCAGCCAAGAACAACATTATCCTGATCTCGGTTGTTACGGCGCTCATTCTTATCATCGTATTCGGTACGATAGTATTCTTCCTGTCGAAGAAAGTATCGGCTCCGCTTCGTGTTACTGCCGACAGTCTCGAGACGATCGCAAAAGGTGATCTTACCGCAGAGAACGATATGGAATCAAATATCGAAGAGACCAATTCACTTATTCAGTCATACAGAGGCCTTCAGGAGAACATCAGCAGGATGCTCGGAAATATCAATTCGGATGCTACCGATCTTGCAACGCAGGTTAATGAAGTCGCGCAGCTTGCAGAACAGAGCAGTTCGTCGGCAGAGCAGATCAATTCGGCAGTCGGAGAGCTTGCGGACGGTGCAACATCCATGGCTGACAATGTTCAGAACATCAATACTCAGGTTATGGAAATGGGCAACCTGATCAACAACGTAGTAGAGTCGGTTGAGCTTCTTTCCAATTCCTCATCCACTATGCAGCAGGCTAATAACGAGGCATACGGATACATCAACAATCTTGAGAAATCATCGATCACAACCAAGGATGCGGTTGCAGGAATCAAGTCGCAGGTTGTTAATACTAATGAAGCTATCACGAGAATTACAAGTGCAGTCGGCATGATCACGGATATCGCAAGTCAGACGAACCTCCTCGCACTCAATGCTTCGATTGAGGCAGCAAGAGCCGGTGAGATGGGTAAAGGATTTGCAGTTGTTGCGGAGAGCATCGGTAATCTTGCTAACCAGTCGGCTGAGTCAACCGCCGAGATACGTGCGATCATAGACGAGCTTACAAAGCAGTCCGAGCAGAGCGTACTTGCTTCCGAACAGGTTGAAGAAGCAATCAACGAAGAGCAGACGATCCTTGCCGAGACGAAGAAGAGATTTGATATTCTTAATACCGAGATCACCAATTCGGTTGAAGATATCAAGGGTATCTCAAATCAGACAGAGAGTCTTGAGGATATCAAGTCTACCATCGTTGAAAATGTCAGTGATCTGTCGGCAATTTCCGAAGAGAATGCGGCAAGCACCGAAGAGGTTACCGCTTCCATGGAGAGCATCGCGATGAACATAAGAACAATCAGCGACAACTCCGACGGAATGAACGGTATCGCAAACAGTCTCGTGAAGTCGGTAGGAGAATTCACATTCTGATAAATGATTTTTACATAAGGCAGCGGAGTTTATCCGCTGCCTTGTTTTTTGTGTTAATATATATGCATATATTTATTTCTGAATATAACGGAGGAGATCAATGAGAGACTTACCGAGACCGGGGCAGCTGTACCGGCATTTCAAAGGCAACATCTACCGCATTATAACGGTCGCATCACATTCGGAGACCGGGGAGATGCTCGTGGTTTATAAGAGAGACGATGATGAGGGAAAATCATATGCGAGACCGCTTGATATGTTCCTTAGCGAGGTTGACAGAAAGAAGTATCCGGATGTGAGAGACAAGTATAGATTTACGCTGTGCTCGGAGGATGTGCTGTCGGATCTCGGAATAGAAAGTGCAGCGGAAGATAATGTGGAAGGTTCTCTGGATCCGCTTCTTGAGGCGTTTCTTGATGCGGATTCGATATCGGAAAAGGTTGAGAGATTTTATGATATGCGAAAAGGCATGAATGATGAAATGTTAGGCTATGTTGCAGCCTCCCTTGATCTGGAAATATCGGGTGATACCGAGGAGAAATACTCCGAGATTCTGCGCGCGCTCAAAGCCAAAGAAAAATATGAGAGTAACAGGTTGCGCAGGTAGATAAATTACATTATAATTAGTTCACTTGTGTTTATGAAAGGACGGATTACGCTATGTATTCACTCGATGAAGTCAGATCAACAGATCCCGAGATCGCATCGGCCATAGAAGCCGAGATGGCAAGACAGAACAGCCACGTTGAGCTCATCGCCTCGGAGAACTGGGTTAGTAAGGCTGTTATGGCGGCAATGGGTTCGCCTCTTACAAACAAATATGCGGAAGGTTATCCCGGCAAGAGATATTACGGCGGCTGCGAATGCGTAGACGTAGTTGAGGATCTTGCAAGGGAACGCGCCAAGAAGCTGTTCGGTTGTGATTATGCAAATGTTCAGCCTCATTCGGGTGCACAGGCCAACATGGAAGTATTCTTTGCCATGATGGAGCCTGGCGACACCTATATGGGAATGAATCTTGATCACGGCGGACATCTGTCACACGGATCACCGGTTAACATCTCCGGTAAATACTTCAATTGTGTTCATTACGGCGTCAATGACGATGGCTTTATAGATTACGACGAAATGGAAAAAATCGCTCTTGAGTGCAAGCCCAGAATGATCCTTTCGGGTGCAAGCGCATATGCAAGAGCAATTGATTTTAAGCGCATCAGACAGATCTGTGACAAGGTCGGTGCTTACATGATGGTTGATATCGCACATATCGCCGGTCTTGTTGCAACAGGTATGCACGCAAGTCCGTTCCCTTATGCGGATGTTGTTACAACAACGACTCATAAGACACTTCGCGGACCCCGTGGCGGTCTTATCCTTTGTAATCAGGAAGCCGCTGATACGTTTAACTTCAACAAAGCAGTATTTCCCGGCATTCAGGGCGGACCGCTCATGCACGTTATTGCAGCCAAGGCTGTATGCTTCAAGGAAGCGCTTTCACCTGAATTCAAGGAATACGGTAAGAACATTGTAGCCAATGCAAAAGCTCTTTGTGACGGTCTGTTATCACGCGGTCTTTCGATCGTATCGGGAGGCACGGACAATCACCTGATGCTGCTTGATCTTCGTCCTCAGCAGCTTACCGGAAAAGAGATCGAGAAGCTTCTTGATGAGGCACATATCACTGCTAACAAGAACACTGTACCGAACGATCCTCAGAAGCCTTTTGTAACAAGCGGTATCAGACTCGGTACTCCTGCGGTTACATCACGCGGCATGAATACGGACGATATGGATCGTATAGCCGAGGCAATCTCGCTCATTGTTAAGAATGGTTCGGACGGTGTTGCCGGTGCACGCAAGATCATAGACGAACTTACGGCAAAGTATCCTCTTTGCATGTGATATGGTATTTTCCAGCTTACTGTTTTTATTCTGGTTTATTCCGATATTTTTCGCGCTCTATTATGTAGTTCCCGCGAAGTATAACAATACTGTCTTATTTCTGGGCAGTATTGTTTTTTATGCCTGGGGTGAGCCCGCGTACCTGATACTCATATTTGTATCGATACTGGTCAATTACCTGACCGGACTCGGACTGGCGCACAGTGCGCCCGAACGAGAGCATACCGCATCGGAGAAGCTCATTTTCGTATCGGCAATGGTGTTTGATTTCGGTATGCTTTTCGTATTCAAATACACGGGATTCTTTGTCGAAAACATCAACGCCATGACGGGTGCAAATCTTCCGGACCCGCATCTTACGCTTCCTCTCGGAATTAGTTTTTACACGTTCCAGATCGCGTCTTATGTGATCGATCTGTATCGCGGAAAGATTAAGACGGAGCGCAACCTGCTCACTCTCGGAACGTATCTTGTCATGTTCCCGCAGCTTATCGCAGGCCCCATAGTCGTGTATTCGCAGGTGAGTGAAGAACTTCACGGACGTAAAATCACGATGGACAAAATCTCCGACGGTATCACGACATTTATTCTCGGACTGTCATCCAAAGTGCTTATTGCCAACAATGTCGGGGCACTGTGGAACGATCTTGATTCAATAGGATATCAGAATATCTCGATGCCGCTCGCATGGCTCGGTGTGATAGCATATACTCTTCAGATATATTTCGACTTTAACGGATACTCTCTGATGGCTATAGGACTTGGAAAAATGCTCGGCTTCAATATTCCGTCAAACTTCAATTATCCTTACATTTCGCGGTCGCTGACGGAATTCTGGAGAAGATGGCATATGACGTTGTCGGGATGGTTTCGTGACTATGTGTATATCCCTTTGGGCGGAAACAGAAAGGGCAGAGCAAGAACTTATGTAAACCTTTTTATTGTTTGGTTTCTGACCGGATTCTGGCACGGCGCAGGCTGGAACTTTATATGCTGGGGTTTGTTTTTCTTTATATTTCTTTCGATCGAAAAATCATTCTTTGCAGCGTTTCTTGAAAAGCACATCGTTTTTTCGAGGATATACGCACTGTTGTTTATCGGGCTTTCATGGATGATATTTGCGATCACGGATTTTGACAAGCTTGGCGTATATACGTCACGGCTCATATCACCGGGGGGATTTGCTGACTGCGCGGATGCGGTTTACTATTTAAGGAATTACGGTGTTGTCATTATTATCGGCTGTGTATTGTCGACACCTTTTGCGGCGAAGCATTTCGAGAAGATACGAAGAAAATGGACGGGATATGCGGTGCTTGTTGCGCTGCTGTTTGTGTGCGTATGTTTTCTTGCGGATGCAAGTTATAATCCGTTCCTGTACTTTAGGTTTTGATTTCGGAATACTATAGATATGATGTGACTTTCAATGCTCCTGCCGGGGTGAAAAGTAGAATGAAAGATGAATTAAGACGAATAACAGAATATCCCCTGGTTGCGATTTTCTTCGCAGTGTGTGTGTGCATGCTCGCAGGCTATATCGCGTTTCCGGAAAATGATTTTTCGCAGATGGAAAACCGCTTTCTGCAAAAGCGCCCGCACGTAACCGCATCGTCTCTTGTTGACGGTACATACATGGAAAGCTTCGAGACGTATACGAACGAGCAGATTCCGCTGCGCAATATGTTCGTAAAGGTGAAAGCTGTACTTGTGTGGCTTACAGGAGCATCGGAAAACGACGGAATCGCCAAAGGTGATGACGGATATCTTTTTGATAAGGTGCTGGCAACAAGCGACAAGGTTAATAAGAACATTACCGCTATCAAGGCATTTGCCAAAGATGCCGGACAGGATGTGTATATTGCGATCGCGCCGACATCAACGTGGATCAACGAGGATAAGCTTCCTGCGGGTATGCCGGTCCTTGATGAAAAATCATGTGCCGGGCTATTAAGAGACAGTCTTTGCGATACGCAGGGCGCACACATTGTAGATGTTTACGATGCGCTTGCGGGACATGCCGACGAGCAGCTTTACTATCGTACGGATCATCATTGGACAACGAAGGGCGCCGGGTATGCGTATGATGCGATCGCTTCGGCAATGGGGCTTGAGCGTCGTGATATAACGCAGTACGAAAAACATGAAGCGGGTGATTTTTACGGAACGCATTACGCTAAATATAAAGGGGTGTTTGTAAAACCCGATACGATTGAATATTATGATGTTCCGATAAAAAGACTTGAACTTGAAAAGCAGACGGCGGATAATCTTATTGATGAGAGTAAGCTTTCGGGATTCGACAAGTATGCGGCCTTCATGTATGGGAATGACGGCAGATATGTAGTCGATGCCGACAAAGGTCTTGAAAAAAAACTTATAATTTTCAAAGATTCTTACGCAAACTGCTTGATTCCATATCTTGTAATGAATTATGATAAGATAACGGTTATCGATCTGAGATATTTCGGAGGATCCGTCAAGGAGGAGCTTGAGGCTGAAGCGGGAGCCGATGTTCTTCTTTTGTATAATTGGACTTTTGTCAATGATGACAATCATTTCTATAAATTGAGTAAGTAGGGGCTCATGAAACGGGGAAATAATGAGTAACGATAATAAGGGTAAAAAAGAAAACAATAAACGTGAGATCAGGCAGGTCTATCTGTCGGAGGACGGAACGGAGGAAACCTCGGTAACCTCTGCGCTTATCGGTGGCAGCGATGATGAAGAACAGCCGCAAGCCGAAGAGAGCACTGAAAAGAAGTCCGAACATCCGATAAGGAAAGTTGCGATAGCAGTTGCCATGATCTCTTCTCTTTTTTTGGCGATGCTTGTCGGAGCAGCACTGGCACTATGGGACAGCAACAGGACTTTGGAAGATCTTCGGGTTGCAATGTTTACAAAAGAGGTTTCGGCGGCGACGAATACCCCGACCGAACAGACTGAAGAGGCTGCGGTATCACAGGAAGAAGCCGAAGATAAGACTGATACAGCTTCTGAAGTAGCTAAAACTGATGATAACGAAGCTGCATCAGAAGAGAGTGAAATGGATGATGTGCCCGGAGATCCGGACGAATACGGTCTTACGATCTCGTCGGATACGGAGGGACTTGAAAGCGTATCCAAAGCAGACGAGGATGATGAGATAGTTAAGCCCGATGATGCCGAAGATCCGGCTGAACTTGCCGATCCGATGGCTGATTATCCGCTGCCGTTCTCAACCGTTGATGAGAGCTATTTTACGGATGCACTGTTTATAGGAGATTCAAGACTTCAAGGATTCGGTTTCTGGTCGGGACTGCCTGCGACATATTACTGCGCTACGGGATTCCACATTTATAAATACGAGTCGACCAAGGTCGTTCAGACCGAAGAAGGTAAGGTTCCGATATTTGACGCAATGCCTTATGATGCTTTTACCAAGATATACATCAAGGTCGGCCTTAATGAGCTCGGATACGGAACCGAGAAGAACTTCGAGGAAACATATGCCGAACTGATTGCCAAGCTTCGTGAATATGAGCCGAGGGCTATCATATACGTTCATGCGATACTTCCTGTCACTGCAGAGAAATCGGAAACCGACAAAGCTCATAATAATCCAAACATAGCCGAGAGAAATGCCGCTCTTAAGGAGTTCGCAAAAGAGCAGAAGGCGTACTTCCTTGATGCGGGACCTGTTCTTTCCGATGATGCGGGCAATTTGAAGCCTGAGATGACGAGTGACGGGATACATCTTAAGCCGGAGTACATGAAGATCTGGAGACAGTATTTGTGCGAGCATGCAGTCGTCATTCAGTAGTTAATCCTAAAAATGTGGTTATATACTCTGTCCCACACCTTAGGTACTTAATTTAGTCTTAATTATAGTAATAGTATATCGAATTTGTATTATGAGAGGAGATTTAAAGATGAGAAGATTCAGAAGTGTAGTTGCAGCAGTTGTACTTATGGCAGCATGCTTTGCGCTTGCTGCATGCGGAAAGAAGGCAGCTGACTTTGATGTGGCAGCACTCGGCAATGATCTTGCCACCAAGATCACCTATGCGGACACCCTGGCACCGATGGATATCGACATGGCCGGAATGTTCCTTAACCTGTCGGATGTAAACGTTACAAAGGCTGCAATTTATGAAGGCTCCGGCGGAACGGCCGAAGAGGTAGTCGTACTTGAATGTGCATCAGAGGACGATGCGAAGAAGGCTGAGCAGGTTTTGAAGACCCGTGTTTCGGAACAGATCGAAAGCTTCACCGATTATGTTCCGGAAGAGCTTACAAAACTTAATGCCGCAGTGATAAAAGTTAGCGGAAAATATGCGGTTCTGTCCGTATCTGATACCCCTGAAGAAGCTTCAAAGATCATCGGAAGCTATATGTAATAATTATCAGAATATTCATAACATTAACAATAAATTATATAAATAAATTTAAAAATATTCAAAAATTGTATTGACAATTATTAAATCAGGGCATATAATACAGACATAAACAAGAGACAGAGATGTTATCGAGACAACGGATCCACCGAACACAAGGATCCGAATCCGAGCAAAGGAGGTACGGACCACCTAAGACTTAAATTTCCAAATTCAAATGAAACACATTAGTGTAGATAATTTGATGTCCTTGGTTCTTTGAGACGATACGAATTGAGATAGAGATACTACGACAAGGAAAACGCGATGTGAAGCGATGATGCCAATGCGAGAGTGCACGAAGAGAAGGCATCCTGAAAATGCAATTCCGGTAGAACAACAATTAAATATTGATGAAGATCAAATGGATAAATCCTGATAAAAAGGGTCAGGTAATCGGGTATCGTTGAACGAAGGACGTATGATCGGAGGTATAGTCCATTGGATACAGTCTCAAAGTAGAGGCGGATGCAGATCACGAATCGGCATCCGCTTTTACTATTTCCCATAAACTATTGTGCTGGCTCTGATATCGTATTATATTATTGGAGAGGGACAGTAATTATAAGGGGAGAAGTATGCGGACATTTTATAAAATGATGATCATTACCGGTATAGTGTTTGCTATCGGCGTGATCGCATTTGCATGTATCATACAAGGCTCTGATATCGCTGATACGGGCAGTTTTTCTGTGAAACTGATCATCGGATTTGCGATACTCTATGCCGTCTTTTTATGTGCGGTTTTATTGTACGCTGCATATATCAACAAACATTTTATCAATCCACTTAACAACGTTAAAAAGTTTGCCGAACGTGTTTCGGAGGGAAACTTTGATCAATTGAATGATGATATCGGTGAAGATGAATTCGGTCCTTTCTACGAAAGTTTTGACATTATGCGAAATGAGCTTGCCAAGTCGAGGGATAGGGAGATTGCACAGCGCAAAAAGGAGACAGAGCATCTGTCGTCACTTGCCGGAGAACTTAAGGCTCCGCTTACCGGTATTAAGCTTACTACGGAGCTTCTTAGGACAAAATTCCTTGTAAACAAAATAGGAACGGATGAGGATGCTTATATAATTGAGAAGCTTGACGGCATTATATCCAAGGCTGACCGGATTGATGATACCGTGTATGACATGCTCTCATCGACGCTTGATGAGCTTGGAGAGATCAGGGTAGTATGCTCGGATACGGATTCGCGCGTGCTGGCGGATATTTTGAAGAAGCATGATGAGGACAGACGCATATCTGTTGCGCCTATTCCCAATGTTCTCATACACGTCGATACAAGGCGTATTAATCAGGTAATAGGGAACATTATCTCCAATTCATACAAATACGCAAATACGGGCATTGAGGTCGCTTTTCTGCTTGCCGATGAGTTTCTTAGCATGAAGATTACCGATCACGGTCCGGGAGTACCCGAAGATGAGATCGGGCTGATAACCGACAAATACTTTCGAGGCAGGATGTGGGCTGACGGTTCGGTAGAAGGAAGCGGGCTCGGACTATATACAGCCAAGACTCTCATGGAGAAGATGGGCGGACATCTGTATGTAGAGAATACCGGCGACGGGCTTTGCGTGGCACTTTTAATAAAGCTGTCATAAAAGGACAGAATATCTTTCAAGCTTTTTGCGGGGGCTGTAATACTATTTTGGATCAGGAAGTTAGCATTATAAAATCACGAAGGAAAACGTTGCAGATCGAGATCAAGGACGACTGTACCGTGGTTGTTCGGGCTCCGTATTGGGTTTCGAGAGCCCAGATAGATGATTTTATCGCAAGGCAGCGCGAGTGGCTTCAGAAGAATCTGGCAAGAATACGTTCCAAAGCCGAGGCGCTTCCGATTCAGGATAAGCTTACGGAACATCAGCTTGACAAGTTGACCTGCGAGGCAAAAGAGCGTATCCCCGCAAAGGTTGCTGAGTACGCGAAGATCATCGGTGTAACATACAAAAGGGTGACCATACGCAGCCAGAAAACGCGTTGGGGAAGCTGTTCGTCTAATGGAAACCTCAATTTCAACTGTCTGTTGATGCTTCTTCCCGATGCAGTTGCCGATTATGTGATAATACATGAACTGTGCCATCTGATCGAACCGAACCATTCCGATGCATTTTGGAGGACGGTCGAAAAGTATTGCCCCGACTACAAGATGTTGAAACAGTACTTAAGGGAGCATGGAGATATTCTGATGATGCGGCTGTAATATATCGGCTTTTGAGGTATTTGTTTATTGTAGTATACCGGCCTATCTGATATACTATATATTGTATGTGTATGTGCGGATTCAGACTTTACAAACCAAAGAATTTCATCTTCGTGATTTTCGGTCTGCTGTTTATGACCGGACTGTTTTTTGTGTCTGTACGATGCGTATATGCGTCGCCTGTGGTCACGGTCGTAATAGATCCCGGGCACGGCGGCAAGTCCGATGCCGAGAACGAGACTAATTCCGGATGCAAGTATCATGGTCTTGAAGAGAAGGATCTGACACTGATTACGGGACTTGCCATGTACGACGAGCTTAGCGAATACGGAAATGTAGACGTGTATATTACCAGAGACATTGACGCACCGCTGACACTCGACCGTCGCGTGGAGTTCGCGGATGAAGTTAACGCCGACGTTATCATATCAATACATTACAATGCATCTGCCGACCACAATTTCTTCGGATCGGAGATATTCACATCTGCATACGGTGAGTGCTATGGCACAGGTCATGCGCTTGCTGAGTGCGTCATGGACGAATGGGTTGCCGAGGGCAACATTCCCAAAGACATCAAAACACGAATAGGCAAAAACGGTGACTATTACGGGCTTATACGTAACGGTACCGCCTACGGTATTCCGACCATTATTCTCGAACACGGATACCTTGATAATGACAGAGATTATCTTCGAATCAAGAATTCCGAGGCGTGGAGACAGTTTGGTATTATGGATGCCACTGCGGTCGCAAAGTTCTACGGTCTTGAAAAGGACGTTGTAAAAGAAAGCATAGGACCTTCGGTAGAGATAGAAAATCCCGAAGATCCGGTAATGCCCGACGAATCGGGTCCGTCAAATGTCAAGCTCGTTATCGATGAATACAACAGCAACAAGGGTGATGTTAAGTTTACGCTATATGCAAAAGATCCCGAAAGCAAGCTCATGTACTACGGATTCAAGACCGGTGACGTTGATAAGGATACGGTCTTTGAGGAGCTTGAGCTTTGGGACGGTAAAGACGGGAAAGTTACCGGCACATACCATCTCCAGCCCGGATATGAGGGCAAATTGACCGCTAAGGTCTATAACGTTTACCAGCTGGATACGCCGAGTAATTCGGTAGAGCTTGTTCCTGACGAGGAAGCTCCCGATGATGAAGCGGATAATGCTCTTATTATCAAAGAGGTGGAGGATACCGACGGAGAGGATACAATGTTTGTCGGCGAGGTTAGCGAGGAAGCGTCGGATGATTGGATAATAGGCGGCGATCTTCCGGCCGTAGATACTACCGCGGTGGCCAATGCGATCGATAAGAACACGGAATCCACGGTCAAGGCTTCATATACGGGACTTATTGTAGCCGCCCTTGTGGCAGCTATAGTTGTGGTAGTTTCGATAGTGATAGGCGTATCGCTTGCGTCGCAGAAGCGTAAGCGGAATCGCCGCGGCAAAAAGGGAAGGAAGCACGATTCTTTCGACTGGGCGGAAGAATACGGGGATAGATTATAACGGTAATGCCGGACAAGGAAAGGGGAAAATCATGAAGATTACATTTGTCGGTGCGGCACATGAGGTTACGGGAAGCTGCCATTATCTTGAAGTTGGTGACAAGCATATTCTTGTTGATTACGGTATGGAGCAGGGAATCAACATTTATGAGAATGTTCCGTTGCCGGTGGATGCGGCGCTCATCGACTATGTTTTGCTTACACATGCGCATATTGACCACTCAGGTCTACTGCCGCTTTTGCATGCCAAGGGCTTTCGCGGACAAATTTATGCGACGGATGCAACGGTTGATCTTTGCTCCATAATGCTTCGAGACAGTGCTCATATACAAATGGCAGAGGCTGAATGGAGAAACAGGAAGGCAAAAAGATCATCGGATGTAAGTGAATATGTTCCTCTCTACAACATGGCTGATGCGGACGGTGCGATCAGATGTCTTGTTCCGGTTAAGTACGGACAAAAGGTTAGAGTATGTGACGAGCTGTCAATAAGGTTTACCGATGTCGGACATTTGCTCGGATCCTCGGCGATTGAGGCGTGGCTTACAGAGGATGGGGTTACGAAGAAGGTCGTGTTCTCCGGTGATATAGGTAACGACAATCTTCCGCTTATTCGTGATTTTGAGACGATAGACGAAGCCGATTACGTACTGTGTGAATCCACATACGGTGACAGGCTTCATGCCAAGGAACGCGTTGATTACGTCAGTGAGCTTGCACAGATCATACGTGATACTTTTGCTAAGGGCGGTAATGTAGTCATCCCGTCTTTTGCGGTTGGACGTACCCAGGAGTTGTTATTCTTCATCAGACAGATCAAGGAGCGCGGCCTTCTTGACGATCTCGGTGATTTTCCGGTATACGTTGACTCGCCTCTTGCCGTTGAGGCTACGGGCGTGTTCAACAAGAATGTGTCGGAATGCTTCTCGGACGAGGCAATGGAGCTTGTTAAGCGCGGAATCAATCCGTTAGTATTTACGGGACTTAATCTTTCGATCACAAGTGATGAATCCAAAGCGATTAACTTCGATAATTCCCCGAAGGTCATTTTATCGGCATCGGGTATGTGTGAGGCCGGTCGTATCAGGCACCATCTTAAGCATAATCTGTGGCGTGAGGAGTGTACGATCCTGTTCGTTGGATATCAGGCTGTAGGAACACTCGGACGTTCTATTGTGGAAGGAGCGAAGGAGGTTCGTCTGTTCGGCGAGACAATAGAAGTCAGGGCGAAAATCATGAAGCTCGAAGGTATATCCGGTCATGCGGACAAGGCCGGACTTACGAGATGGATGCTTGGATTCAAGAACGAGCCTCAGATGGTATTCATCGTGCACGGTGATGACGAGGTCACGGATACGTTTGCGCAGTATTTGCACGATGAGCACGGATTCAACACATATGCGCCGTTCTCCGGAACGTGTTATGATCTTCTTGCCGATGAGATGGTTGAAGAGACGGCAGGTATCAGGATTGAGGGTGCTAAGAAGAAAGTCAGAACCGCATCGACAGTATTCGAGAGACTGCTTGCGGCCGGACAGAGGCTGCTTGCTGTTATCAATCATAATGAGGGCGGAGCGAATAAGGATCTGGCGAAGTTTGCGGATCAGATTAATTCGCTGTGTGATAAGTGGGATAGGTAAGGTATTTACTATATATCGTCTCGAATGATTTAAGCATTTGCGCAAAAGGCGCTTTCGCTCGTTTCCGGACGTCAGGTTACTAGACTCGAAAATACCTCGTCAAGTAACCACGTCCTCCAAGTCTTTTGCCGCAAATGTTAAATCATTCTTCGACGAGGTATTCTCTTTTAGGATAATAGGATGAATAAGAGGTTTTTATGACTAAGGGTGATATATACTTCAGAGAAATTGTTGAACGTATACTGCGCGAGGGTTCGATGGATGTGAATCCGCGGCCGCATTATGCGGATGGTACTCCGGCACATACGTTGTCGATTGATCATGTGATGTGTTCGTATGATCTGGCAGCGGGCGAGTCACCGTTTATTACGCTGCGTCCGATCGCGATTAAGTCAGCAATAGGAGAGCTTTTGTGGATATACAGGGATATGTCCAATGACCTTGATCTGCTTCGTGATAAGTACAATATCACATGGTGGGATGAGTGGGATATCGGTGATCGTACGATCGGACAGTGCTACGGTGCGACCGTTAAAAAGTGGAACCTTACGGAGAATCTTATTAACGATATTAAGAACGATCCCGACGGGAGACGGCATATTATCAATATGTGGCAGGAGGATGATTTCAAGCAGAAGCACGGACTCAAGCCGTGTGCGTATCAGACTGTCTGGAATGTCAGGTATGGTAAGGATGGTGCTACGTACCTTGATATGTGCCTTTTCCAGCGAAGCTCCGATTACCTGACCGCGGGATGTATTAATCAGCTTCAGTACACTGCATTCCTTATTGCAATAGCCAATCATCTCGGCTATATACCGGGAAGGTTCACGTGGTTTGTTGCAAATGTTCAGGTCTATGACCGTCATATGGATCAGGCAAAGGAGATGCTTTCTCGAGAGAACATCGAGTGTACGCCTGCCATAACTCTTCCCGAGGGGAAATCATTCTGGGATCTTGAAGTTGATGATTTTAAGGTTGAAGGATACCCGCGGGATATTATCAAAGAGAAGAATCCGCAGCTTAAATTTGATCTTGGTATTTAAGAGTATGGAGAGGATTTACTGACATGAAGTGTATAGCAGCTGTAGACAACAATTGGGCGATAGGATTTAAGGGCAGGCTTCTTGTCTCGATTCCGAACGATCAGAAGATGTTTCGGAACGAGACGACAGGCAAAGTTATAGTTCTCGGGCGTAAGACGCTTGAGACATTTCCGCAGGGACTGCCTCTTAAAAACCGTACAAACGTGATTCTTTCGCACGATCCCGGATACAAAGTCAAAGACGCGATAGTAGTTCATAACGATGAGGAACTATTTTCTCTTCTTAAAACATACGATTCTGACGATATATATATAATAGGCGGTGAAAGCGTCTATAAGAGGTATGTGAGATACTGCGACACAGCGATCATCACTAAGATCGATCAGTCGTACGAATCCGACGCGTTCTTTCCGAACCTTGACGAGGACGACGACTGGGAAATGGTTGCTGAGTCTGAAGAGATGACGTGCTTCAGCGTTGAGTATACGTTCAGGGAATACAGGAATTCAAATGTAGCCGTATTCTGAAGTAAGCTAAGGGGGACTTACGGTAATGAGGAGTAAAGCAGTTAAAATCATAAGACGCACACTTTCTGTTACGTTAAGCGTGTGTATAATGCTTTCGTGCGCACTGACCGATATCAAGGCGGAGACGTTCTGGCTTCAGAACAACAGAAGACTTGATACGATATGGTATGCGAATTATTATCCGGACCTTAAGGCAAAGTACGGATACGATACTCAGAAGCTTCTTAACCATTACCTCAATTTTGGGATATATGAGAGAAGACTTCCTTCAAAGTATTATTTTTATAACATGGATCTTTTAAGTGAGCCGACAAATGTATCCCGAGATCGTCTCTACCGTCGTAAATACATCGCTAAAAATACCACGCCACAGGAATTTCAGGCAGCTTATGACTGGGCCAATAACCGTGTGACCAACTTTGCCAGAGCGGCATCACAGACGAATATGCTTGTACAGATGGGCGTTGTTGCGAACAGAATGCACAATATTGTGTGCTTTTCGCCCGGAGTAGATCAGTCAACATCCGGCGCACATTACAATGATCCGTGCGGAGTATTCGGAGTGGTTCCTCCGACTTCAAGTAACTGGAACGGGGATAATTTCAGACCGCTCGGCGCAAGCAGTGCCGGTGTTGCACGTGCCGTCGGACTTTGCCTTAATATGCTTACGATACCTTACGAACACGTGAATGCAAATACATGGAAACAGCAGTTTGTAAGAGTAAACTATAATCAGCAATATTATATCATTGATCCGTATCTTGCGACCCCGCTCATGAGACAGGAAGATTATGTCAAACTGTACGGACCGTTCATGCCTGAATGATCAACGCATCATTCGGTCTGGTCTTCGCTGTCCACGATCTCATATGATCCGTCGGAGTATTTTATTATATATGAACCGGTATCATGACCGCATTTTTCATAGCTTTCACGAGATATCTCATATCGCTGTGAAGGCTGCTCTTCCGTAGAAGTACCGGAGTCGTTCTGCTGCCCCTTACCCAGATTCTTTATCTCATCGAGAACTTCCTGCCCTGTTCTTGTTTCTTTATCGGAATCGAGCAGTTGCCGGGTTTCGGCCGGTATATTCGCCGGCTGTTTTTTATTGCTTTTGCTCTCGATATTATGCGACATTTTTCCCAGGGCAAAAATCCCGATGCCGGTTAATACGGCCAATACTACAACTGCTGTTATGATCGCTTTTTTCATATCAGAATTCACAACTCCATTCCATTTCTTTTGTAAGACCGCTTGACGGATAGTCGGCATATGATTTTTTGTAATACTCCTTGTTGGCTTTGGCCTGATCCATCTCGGCGTCGAATATGTACCATTTGCCGTCCATCTTGATCTCGGTCCATGCGTGGGATGTCGGAAGACCTGCAACACTGTCTATTTTCCCGGTTGCCACCCTGCTCTCGTAACCGAGCCCTTTTGCGAGATATGCCAGCCCTGCAGCATAGCTGCTGCAGTTTCCCTTTCCTGTCGTAAACAGATCAAGTGCATACGTGCCGGTCCATCCGTTGTCGAATATATCGGTAAACCTTTTGTAGGAGTATTCTTTCATCATAAAATCATAACATGCACGAAGTGCCTTGTCGCGAGACATACCGTCAACGGAAAGGGATGCGAGAACTGTTTTGACGGCATTACCGAGCGGAGTGTCGGCGCACTCGGTCTTAACACTGTCGTCGGCATCTTTACTGACCTCTGCATCTTTACTGTCCTCTACATCTGAAGTCGTATCTACTTTGCTTACGGTTTTCTTGTCTTGAGTGCCACCGCCGTTCTTTTCAACTATATCCTTAACCTTTTTTCGAAACGAAGGCGACCTTCCCTCAAGAGCATACGGAGAAAGCTTGATGACGCTATTCGGTATGCTCACTCCCGACAAAGCCTGAGGAATGCATATGAGTTCGGTCTTGTCTTTGCTGTACAGGCAGTCGCCAAACGAGCAGTATTTCTGGTTGCCTTCGCTTACGGTTATCCGCCTGAGGTCATGAAGATTGATAAAAGCATCGTCTGAAATTGATGTAACCGATGCTCCGATATTTATCGATGTAATGTAGAAGCTTGGAAAAGTTTTTCCGGTGATCTCGGTCGTAACAACCGCCTTAGCCGGTACGGCTGTTGATGCAAGCATGACAAGGACGGAAATGCATACGGCTGTGATCTGCGTGATGCGTTTTATGATATGTTTCATCAAATAATCTCCCCTTAAGATCATTTATACTTATACCCTATGATTTTATCGGCATAATCTGTCAAAAACTTTAATGCGCTCATACGGCATTATAGCGAGTAAATGCTTGACAATCGGGCATTACAAGAGGATAATGTTCGAATATAATAATAAATAAGAAAGAAGGAGTGTCAGATGGAAAAGAAAAACATTGACTGGGGTAACCTGGGGTTTGGCTATGTACAGACCGATTATCGTTTTGTGTCCAATTTCAAGGACGGAAAATGGGATGACGGCGTACTAACGGAAGATGCTAACATCACGATCAATGAGTGCTCATGTGTTCTTCAGTATGCCCAGACCGTTTTCGAAGGATTGAAGGCTTACACGACCGAAGCCGGCAAGACAGTAGTGTTCCGCCCTGACCTTAACGGTGAGAGGCTTGAACAGTCAGCTGCACGACTCAAGATGCCTGTATATCCCAAAGAGAAGTTTGTTGAGGCTGTTAAGAAGGTGGTTAAGGCTAATGAAGCTTATGTACCTCCTTTCGGGAGCGGCGCTTCTCTATATCTGCGTCCTTATATGTTCGGTTCCGATCCGATCATCGGAGTTAAGCCGGCGAATGAATATCAGTTCCGTATTTTTGCAACACCTGTAGGACCTTACTTCAAGGGTGGTGTAAGACCTCTTACCGTACGTATCAGTGATTACGATCGTGCGGCTCCGCACGGAACAGGAAACATCAAAGCGGGACTTAACTATGCCATGAGTCTTTTTGCCATAGTTGATGCGCACGAGAAAGGATTTGATGAGAACTTCTATCTTGATGCGGGTACACGCACGAAGATCGAGGAGACAGGCGGAGCCAATATCATCTTCATTACGAAGGACGGCAAGCTTGTAACACCCAAGTCCGACAGCATTCTTCCTTCGATCACGAGAAGATCGATCGTTCAGGTTGCTAAAGAGTATCTCGGGATGGAAGCTGAAGAACGCGAGATTTTTGTTGATGAGCTTTCTGATTTTGCAGAGTGCGGACTGTGCGGAACAGCTGCGGTTATCTCACCTGTCGGCAAGATCGTGGATCACGGCAAAGAGATATGTCTTCCTGCCGGAATGAACGATATGGGACCTGTAACGAAGAAGCTTTACGATACGCTTACAGGAATCCAGATGGGCAGAATTGACGGACCGAAAGGCTGGGTTGTTGAGATAGATTAAGAGGAAGAAGGGCAATAACATGAAAGAATTCTGGAAAGAGTTTAAGACTTTTATTTCCCGTGGCAGTGTCATGGACATGGCTGTCGGTATCATCATCGGCGGAGCGTTTACGGCAATCGTCAATTCGCTTGTAAATGATCTTGTTATGCCGCTTTTATCAATACTTACCGGAGGATTTGATTTTACACAGTTGTCAATTGTGCTCGGCTCCGGTGAAGAGGCCGCAAAGCTTAACTATGGCTTGTTCATTTCGGCCGTGATCAACTTCCTTCTGATTGCATTTGTGATCTTCTGCCTTATCAAGTCGATCAACAAGATGAAAGACAAGATTCAGAAGAAAGAAGAAGAGGATCCGACTACAAAGGTTTGCCCTTACTGCAAATCCGAGATCGACATTGCGGCAACAAGATGTCCGCATTGCACATCGGAATTGAATTAACAAAACGGTTTCATCAAATAATTACGGGACTGTCCGATCGGACAGTCCCGTTTTTGATGTGAGAGGGCGGTTAAATCCGCCCTACTCGATTGGATTGATTAAATACTGTCGAGTGCCTGCTTAAGATCTTCGATAAGATCGTCGGCATTTTCAAGTCCCACCGAGTAACGTATCAGATCAGGAGATATTCCTGCTTCGATCAGCTGCTGTTCCGACAACTGACGGTGTGTATGACTTGCGGGATGAAGAAGGCATGTTCTTGCATCGGCAACGTGGGTTGCGATCGTAGCAAGCTTAAGCTTGTCCATGAAAGCGATTGAGCGCTCACGTCCGCCTTTTACGGCGAAGCACAGAACACCGCATGTTCCGTTCGGAAGATATTTCTTCGCAAGCTCATGATACTCGTCATCGGGAAGTCCTGCGTAGTGTACCCATGCGATTTTCTCGTGATCGTGAAGGAACTGTGCCACCTTCAAGGCGTTTTCACAATGGCGTTGTATTCTTACGTGAAGAGACTCAAGACCTGTGTTGACGTAGAATGCGTTTTGCGGAGACTGTATGCATCCGAAATCTCTCATAAGCTGAGCCGTAGCTTTTGTAATGTATGCGCCCTTTCCGAACTTCTCGGCATATACGATTCCATGGTAGCTCTCATCCGGAGTAGTAAGTCCTGGGAATTTATCGGCGTGTGCCATCCAATCGAAATTGCCGCTGTCAACTATTGCGCCGCCGACGCTTATGGCGTGTCCGTCAATGTATTTTGTTGTTGAGTGCGTGACGATGTCAGCTCCCCACTCGATGGGTCTGCAGTTGACCGGTGTTGCGAATGTGTTGTCTATGATAAGCGGTACTCCGTGGCTGTGAGCCAGATGCGCGAACTTTTCTATATCAAGTACGGAGCATGTCGGATTGGTGATCGTCTCGCCGAATACCGCTTTGGTGTTGGGTTTGAAATACTTTGAGAGTTCTTCTTCCGAAAGAGTCTGATCCACGAACGTGCACTCAATCCCCATTTTGGCCATTGTGACAAGGAACAGATTGTATGTTCCGCCATAGATGGCAGATGATGCGATGAAGTGGTCGCCCGCCTCACATATGTTAAATATTGCGAAGAAATTGGCTGCCTGTCCGGAGGAAGTCAGCATTCCGGCAAAGCCTCCCTCGAGTGCGCACAGCTTCTTTGCTGCAAGATCATTGGTTGGATTCTGGAGTCTTGTGTAGAAATATCCTTCGGCTTCAAGATCGAACAGAGCTCCCATATCGTCGCTTGTCGCATATTTCCATGTTGTACTCTGCCAAATAGGAAGCTGCCTTGGCTCGCCGTTTCCGGGTTCGTATCCTTCGTGCAGACACTTGGTCTCAATACTGGTGTTCATTATATTCGTCCTTTCTGTCTTATTTACAAATACCCGGTTATTATACCACAACGCAAGCGGTGTTATTAATATCTTTTATATCCGGCCCCAAATCACATCAGGTTCATTTAGCCGCATCATCGGTCTTGTACTGCATACGAACCTTGATGTCCTGCGGATAGTTACCGAAAGAGTGACCGTATAATGTAAGACCGCCTTTGTGAACACTGTCTTTGTCCACGGACATTGTAAGCTTTATGTTGGAGCCTGCAACGATATCAAGATCCGACAAAGAAGTGTCGGAAAGCTTTACTCCGTCGATATACGTACCGGTTTCGTTTACCGATAAGAACTTCAACAGCCCGTACTGATTCCAGTTGGGATCCCACCAATCGGGAGTATATATACCGGGAGTGCTTCCAAAGTCACCCGGGGCGGTCCATACACAAACTGGTATGTTGTTGATCGAAAACTGTATGTCGCTCGGCCAGTCTTCGCATGTTCCGGGAGCTTCGCTGGCGATCTCGAAGGAGATAAGAAGATCGAGAGGCATTTGATTTTCTTCGAGATAGTTGGGTATGATGTATTCAACGTATCCGACGGTAAACCACAGTATCTCTGCGTTGACGCGCTCCGGCGAAGAAAAGTATTTGGGATCGTCGACCATGCCGATGATATGTTCGTTCGTCGATATACCGCATGTCGGGTATACATCGTAATCGGAGTATAATCCGATACCGATCTCGGTCTCGTAAAAGTTTTTGCTAGTCACCGATCTTTCAAAATCGATCAGTATTTTTTCTTCAACAATGCTGCATATTCTTTGAATACCGTGCTTGCCGGCTTCGAATCTGATTTCGATCAGACCGCATTCGGCAAGCATTTTTATATGGGAAGAAAGAGACCCGGGTGTTATCCCGAGCTTTTCTGAAATATCGGTCATTCTCATCGGGCCGTTTGCGGACAGCATCTCGAGAATGGATACCCTTATGTCGGATCCGAGACATTTAAAGAGGGGGACTGAACGTGTGGGATCGCTGATATACTTCATTTCTTCATACCTTTCCAAGTGATGATTTTCTTCATTGTAACACAGCTTTTTTCAATTGTACACATTTATTTTGGAATTTATCAAACATAAAGAAAAATGAGAGGTTTACATATCTAATCACTTCGGATAATACCAAAGTTAAATATCACAAATCAAAGTATTTCGAATTGTGACAAATGAACATTGACTTTCTTGTTGTGCTTGATTATTATAAAGACATCCGGAGCGGTTCGGAAATTGTGCAAAATGCACAAGAACAGCCCGGAATGAGCTATTCACGCTTTTACTTTAGGAGGAACCAAAATGAAAAGACGTATTGTGGCAATCGTAATTGCGGCAGCTACGGCATTCTCTATGGTAGGATGTGCAGGAAACGCCGCTCCCGCTGCGGGATCCGCAGAACCTGCTGCAGAAACGGCTGCAGAGGCAGCAACAGAAAAGACAGCAGAAGAGGAGGAAGGCTCAGGATCAGCTCCGGCAGGAGCACAGGAGCTCACCTTCTGGACTTTCCAGGCAGCCCATCAGACGTTCATGGAGGATGCGGCTAAGAGATGGAATGAGACATATCCGGACAGGCCGATAGATTTCAAGGCGGAGACACTCGGATATGACGATATCCATAACAACCTGATGATCTCGCTTCAGACAGGAACGGGCGCTCCCGATCTTGCCGATATCGAGATATCAATGTATGCAAACTTCATTACGGGTGACGAGGCAAGTATTCCTCTTGTTCCGCTTAATGACATCATTGAGCCCGATAAAGAAAATCTTATCATGGGTAGATTTGACAACTATGCGAACCATGGAAATTACTACGGCGTTGACTATCACGTAGGTGCAACCTGCCTTATGTATAACAAAGAGATCTTCGAGCAGGCCGGCGTAGACATCAACTCTATCGAGACATGGGATGACTTCAAGGCAGCAGGTAAGACTATCCGTGAGAAGACCGGTAAGTACATCATGGCTTGCGAGACAACGGAGCATTGGACATATTATCCGCTCATTACCGAGAGAAAGAGTGATTTCTTCAATCCCGAGACAGGTGAAGTTACTCTCGACAACCAGACCAATATTGATACTCTTCAGTGGCTCCTTGATGGTCTCAACGACGATATCTTCTGCGAGATGCCCGGCGGATTCTGCCACAGTGAAGAATGGTATGCGTACATGAACGAAGGAAACGTTGCTACGATCGGCATTCCTCTCTGGTACCTCAACAGATTCACGGACTACATGCCTGACCTTAAGGGCAAGATGTCTGTAAGAACTCTTCCTGTTTGGGAAAAGGGTGGTGCTAACTCAGCAGGTCTTGGCGGAACAGGTACATCTATTACTAACCAGGCCAAGGACGTACAGCTTGCAAAAGATTTCCTGTACTTTGCAAAGATCTCCAGAGAAGGTGCTATAAGAACATGGACAGAGCTCGGATTTGACCCGATCCGTAAGGACATCTATGATGATCCCGAGATGACGGCACCCAACCGTTTCACCGAGTACTTCGGAAATGAGATATATGATGTAATGGATGCAACGGCAAATGCAATCTCTGCTCTTTCAACATCCAACCCTCTGTATCCCGAAGCACTTACACGTGTACAGAAGACAGTAATGTTCAACGTTCTTCATGAGAAGAACCAGACTCCCGAAGAAGCACTTAAGCAGGCAGCTGATGAGCTTCGTGCAATGCAGTAAAAGGGAATGAAATAACAAACAAAGTATGATTTTGTGCGGGAACGGACGGCAATGACCGTTCCCGCATACTTATGGAAGATATGTTTTCTCTACGGAAGAGGAATGCGATGAAACTGTTTAAATCTTCAAAAAAAGAAAAGATAGCGATGTCCAAGTGGGCTCCGTACGTATTTACGGCTCCGTTTATAATCTATTTTCTTGTGTTCTTTGTATATCCGATCACACAGACGTTCTGGCAGAGCCTGTGTCAGCAGACGGGTTTTGCACCGCCCAAGTTCGCGGGGCTTGCCAACTATAAACTGCTTGGTGATGATTACTTCAAGCTCGCGGTTCAGAACTCTGCGATATACACTTTCTTCACCTGCCTGATCCTCATACCTCTGCCGCTTGTTTTGGCAGTGATTCTGGATTCGAAGTTTGTCGTAAGGTCCGAGGCGTTTAAGAGTGCTCTGTTTATTCCGGCACTTACGAGTGTAGTTATGGCCGGACTGTTTTTTAAATATGCGTTCTCATCGAACGAAGCGGCTCTTATGAACGAGATCATAGGCCACCTTGGGATCAAAGCCCAGGGATGGCTGGAAAAGAGAACGACAACATGGATCGTGCTCGTGATTTTCTGTGTGTGGAAGTGGCTCGGAGTAAATATCGTGTATTATCTGTCTGCATTACAGACTGTTTCAAAAGATCTGTATGAAGCGGCAACCATCGACGGTGCAAATGCATGGCAGCGGTTTATAAAAATCACGGTTCCATGTGTTAAGCCGACCATCATATACGTTCTTACGATATCAATCTACGGAGGATTCTCGATGTTTGCCGAAGCGTTCACGCTGTTTAACAGTGCGAGAACACCCGGCGATATCGGCGCCACCATAGTAAGCTATATTTATGCTCAGGGATTCAACCGCAATAATTTCGGACTTGCATCCGCGGCGGGAATATCGCTGCTGTTCGGCGTTCTGATCATCAACATCATTCAGCTGTCAATAACCGATCCTGTCGGAAAAAGTGACAGTTGATTACCGGAAAGAAGGTTAGAAAATGAAAAAGAAAAAACTGGGTCTTACATTATTGGCAACCCTGATAGTTGCGGCATTTTCAATCGTTGCGCTCATGCCTTTCTTCTTCCTTTTGATCTCTTCGTTCAAGCCGGGAAGTGAGATGATCCGTAACGGATTGCAGTTCAAGTTTGATTTTGAGAACTATAACCTTGCCAATTACATGCTGCTTAATACTGAGAGGGAAGGAATATACCTCAAATGGTATTTGAACAGTATTGTGATAATGGTTTTGCAGGTTGGCACCGGACTGTTCTTTTCTTCTATGGTCGGTTACGGGCTTGCAAAATACAGATTCAAAGGCAGAAATCTTATTTTCGGACTTGTTCTCGTAGTAATGATGGTGCCTGTTGAAATACTGATACTTCCTTTGTACAAGGAGATCAATTCGTTTAATCTCATAGACACTTATGCCGGGGTTATTCTGCCCTTTATCGTTCCGGCAACAGGAGTATTTTTCTTCCGTCAGTTTGCGAGCGGCCTTCCGACCGAGATCATGGAGTCAGGCCGTATTGACGGGTGCGGGGAATTCGGGATTTTCTTTAAGCTCATGATGCCCATTATGCTTCCCGCGTATGGAGCGATGACGATACTGCTGGCTATGGGCAGCTGGAACTCAATGGTTTGGCCGATGATAGTCCTTCGTACTTCCGAAATGCAGACGCTTCCTATAGGACTTCAGTCGCTGCTGACACCGTACGGCAACAACTACGATATGCTTCTGTCCGGAGCGGTCATGAGTGTTCTTCCGATCATGATCATATTCCTTTTGAACCAGAAGACGTTTATCGCAGGTATGGCGGCCGGAAGTGTTAAGGGATGATATCCGGTGGGAGACGAATCAGATGAAAAGAGATTTTAATTACAATAAACCATGGATTATGCAAAGGGCTGATCCTTTTGTATTAAAAGCGGCCGATGGATCGTATTATTTTACGGCGACCGTTCCCGAATATGACCGGATTGTTATAAGGCATTCGGAACATCTTTATGATCTTGACCGGGCAGAAGAAAAGGTGATCTGGAACAAGCATGAAAAGGGTCCCCAGAGCGAAAACATCTGGGCTCCCGAGCTCCACTTTCTGTTCGGGAAATGGTATATATATTATGCCGCATCCGATGTGGATGATATGTGGGCGCTCAGACCTTATGTGCTTGAATGCACGGGGGCTGATCCGGTGAGCGATCCGTGGGTCGAGAAGGGCATGATGACATGCAGCAGTGAGGATGAGTTTTCTTTCAGAGCTTTCTCACTTGACGGAACTGTATTTGAAGATAACGGCGCATGGTATTATGTCTGGGCCGAAAAAGTCGGCGTTGGAAAACAGATATCGAATCTGTATATCGCTCGTCTTAAAAATGCGTATACACTTGATACGGTGCAGGTTCTTCTTACGACTCCGGATTACGACTGGGAACGTTACGGCTTCTGGGTTAATGAGGGTCCGTTCGCGTTGCAAAGAAACGGCAAGATTTATCTTACTTTTTCCGCAAGTGAAACGGGAATTCATTACTGCGTCGGTATGCTTGTCGCGGATTCTAGATCCGATCTTTTGGACCCGCGAAGCTGGGAGAAGGACAGATACCCTGTGCTAAAATCTTCACCGGAGCACGGCATCTACGGGCCGGGTCACAATTCGTTCACGGTAGATGATGACGGGCGTGATGTGATGATCTACCATGCCAGAACAGAGGCTGTTATCACCGGAGACCCGTTATTCAACCCTAACAGGCATACGATGATAATGCCGGTAGTGTATGAGAACGGAAGACCGGTATTCTCATATGATACGGTTTGAATTAATATATTGGCTATGCATAAAGCACGTTCCGCCGGAACGTGCTTTTTTGTTGTTCTTAAAAAGAGTCAGTATTATTATAGTAAGTAGATTGTAATTTTAATGACAGAATATAAGAGGAGCAAAATGACAGGTAAATTATACGGTATCGGTGTTGGTATCGGCGATCCGGAGGATATGACTCTTAAGGCGGTTCGTCTTATAAAGGAATCGGATGTGCTTATACTTCCGCGAAAAGACATAAGTAAATGCAGGGCATATCAGATAGCACTGCAAAGCGTTCCGGAAATTGATCGGATAGAGACTCTGGCCCTTGAGTTTGAGATGGTTAAGGATAAAGCCGAGCGGGATCGTAATCACAGACAAATATATGAGAAGGTAAAATGTCTCATAGAGGCCGGCAAGACGGTTACTTTTCTTACGATAGGAGATCCGGCGATCTATTCGACATATTCGTACATAGCAGAGCTTGCCGAAGCCGACGGCATCGAAACTGTTGCGGTAAGCGCCGTATCATCGATCACTGCATGCGCCAACAGACTCGGTATAACACTGTGCGATGACAGACAGCAGCTTCATGTCCTTCCTGATGCGGATGATCTTGAGAGCGCATTTGACCGTTCCGGTACTATCGTGTTGATGAAGTCCGGAAGAGAAATTGATAAGATCAAACAATCATTAAAAGGCAGAGATGTATCGGTATATGCCGTATCAAACTGCGGAACGGATAAGGAGAAGTGTTTCCGGTCAATGGAAGACATACCGGAGGATGCGGATTACATGATGACCATTATAATCAAGGAAAGCTAGCGTAAAGTTTTACTTGGAAAACTAAATAGACAGAAATAAAGAACACCTCTTCTGTGTTAAAGTATTAATCGCCAAAAAAATACAAACAGAAAGAGGTGTTGCTTTATGTACGATGACAG